>Ga0306870_1000085_pt1 | contig 24545 bp, 19 predicted proteins | sample AntRauMeHopE1496_FD_190435 | JGI IMG/M metagenome (GOLD analysis project Ga0306870, IMG submission 190435) | Saline lake microbial communities from Rauer Islands, Antarctica - Metagenome Hop E1 #496 (v2) (version 2) | ecosystem: Environmental > Aquatic > Non-marine Saline and Alkaline > Saline ... | reverse complement strand
GAGAAAGAGAGAGAGAAAGAACACACACACACACACACACACATATACATATATATATATATATATATATATGTATACATATGCACATGCATGCAAAATTTTATTGCAGAGAGAGAGGAAGAGAGAGAGAAAGAGAATATGTGCACACACACACACGCAAGCACATGCATGCAAATAATATTGCAGAGAACACATACCACTCGCAAATTTAGTCGAGGTCCACGCAGCAACTGGCGCCTGCTTGCGCTTATGCACTGGCATGCTCGGGGTGTACATACTACCAGGCAGACGTTCGCTCAAGAGTTTGCGAGAAGACGACGTCTTGTTGATGGCATCCATCATTCGTGCAGTGAATGTAGTGTTCTTGACAAGTGGCATACTTTCCAGCACCAGAGCACGGCGCTCTTGGAGCTCACAAAGCATCTGATGTTTGTTCATGCCATTAGTAGCTGCATCGTACTTTTCATAGAGAAAGGTTTTCAAGTCCGCGTGGCACACGTCTGTCATATCGATGAGCGCGTCGGTGTAGGTTTTGATGCGACGCGAAAGGCGCAAGACGAGGTCACCTTTGTCGATAATGCCGACATCGCTGCAACCGAAAATTTTGAGCTCTGCCTTCAAAGCGGAAATGGGGAAATGTATGAGGTGGCACTCTTGTGCCAGTTTCTCCTGTACATCCAGACCTATCGCTTCTGCTTGAAAAGATGGGCCGAAAGCCCCGTAAGCCATGGTCGACGTGCTCGTGCGGGGGCAGAGAGAAGCATACGAAGGCTGCACGTCTCCTTGTGCAGGCACGAGCGTCGACGGCAATCTCAGATTCGGAACCGCTTGTACATTGGGCAATCGCAGTTCAAGCTGCGCGGGCAAACGGGAGGACATCGGCATCGGAAGGCGGGTGCACTCAGAAACATCGACCCGCAATGCGTACACGGCAAGATCTGCATGCACAGGAGCAGAAAGTGGCGTTTCATCTGATGTAGGCAGCACCGACGACTGCGCGCCCGCCATCTCCATGTCCCGGAGCAGCTTGGGCACGTACCGCGACATCCTCCTCAAAAACGATGCCCGATATTTGCCGTTGTGGCGCGAAACTCCGTTCGTGATATTTAAGGTATATATATATATATATTTGATATATCGGGCATTTGTGGAGCTCAACAACAGTGAACTGGAAGAGGCGAACGCACGGACGGGGAGCAGTTGCTCTTTTAGGGCCCCCACAGGACGAAATTCCAGACATGGGCGTCAATGACATGAATCTTGTCTCAGCGATTGAGAAGCACGACGTGGATTCCACTCGATCGCTGCTCCTCAAGATTTCCAACATCGACTTCCAGACCAAGCAGCGTCGCACGGCGCTGCATGCAGCTGTTCAGCACAACAACATTGTCGCGGCTACTATGCTGCTCGAGCGTGACGCCGGCATGAACGTGCTCCCGATGACCGATCAACGCATACGCCAATGCCCGATGTTGCTGGCATTCAAGATGGGTAAGTCGCACGAAGAGATGCAGCTGCTTTTTTTGCGCAAGTTCAAAGTCATCCGTCATACATGGTTGAGTGCCCACGATCAAGAAATCATTGACTTGATTCCCAAGTATGCTATGCAGTATTCGACTCCGATGGTGTTTTTTGACGCCATTGGTGAGAGCGGTGGCGCAAACATCAGTAACGAGGGACTAAGCCCTCTGATGCACACTTTGAAAGAACTCGCTTTGTTCAGCATCCACCCTGCCGAATGCGTCAAGACGATGGAAAACGTCTTCAAGATGCTCGACAAATACCCTGCGATGGCATGGGAGCGTCTGAAGGCCACCGTCGATGTTCCCGGCCTCGCTTCTCTCGTGTATCCGCAGGGCTCTACCGCGCTTGGGATGCTGGTCTTTCACAGCATGCCAGCTCGTCACAAAATTAACATGGAATTCGTGGAGATGAGCGATACACTTTTGCAGTTGCAGGAACAGATGACCGCGGCAATGTCTTCCACTGATCCTGTTTGTCTCGTGCAACAGGAGGTGGTTGAAGCCGACCGGCAGATGAACACGGCAATCATAACATACTTGAACACCGAGCTTATTCCCGATTTTTTCACCAGGATGCTCCGCCCGATGCGAGTAGCTTTGGCCATGGCGACTCACGTCCGGCTTGGGGCAAATGAAGGATGTTGTGCTAGAGGGCTCAGCACGGACGCGATTGACATCATTTTCAACGGTTTGGTGCGCGACATTGTCGAGTCGCCTGACGTGCTCACAGAGATATTGTGCTAGCACACGGTCCTCTCTCTCTGGCCATCTCTCCGGTCACGCGTGTCTTTGTAACCAAAGTCCGAGTAGCAGCATGAACTCCGATATGGTGATCCGACAACTTCAAAAAAGACAGAATTTCAAGGACCTCTTTTAAATAATAAAAACAAGTGCAGAGTTTTGCGGAGCACGGCTCATAGTGCACCTTCTGTTTTAACTCAATTCCCCATTCGCCATCCCACACTCCCCTCTCTTTTCTCACAAGCTTGTACAGAAAATTTGTGTTGAGAGGGGCAAATCGCACCCAATGCTGGCAATATTCGATGACATGGACATGTCGGGACTTTTAGCAGTGTGGTACGTAGACAAGTTCACTAAACATACCGTTCTTGGGGGTATAAGTGTGTTTATACTGTCTTCTCACAGCTGTCGGCGATCTCTCTTTGTAAGAAAGGTCTTGGAAATTACCAGCAAGAAGTTTCAACTAACAAATGACCTACGAAATCTGTCGAGACTGGCACATATTTACTTGAATCTTGCGCTAGACAATACACAGTACCGTCACGAATACGCCGCGACTATGTGTAATTTTTTTAATCGACTACCCGAACGCCGACCGGTGCTGTCCTGCACTCTACATGAGACACGATACTGGGCGGGAGCAGGCAGGCAAATGGACGCGTTAATTCTTGGGAGTGGGATGATGCGGGTGCTGCGAACTCATTTCGCACGGGGGCGATTGGGCGGTCTGTGGTCGTGCAATGCAGCGGGGGGTGAAGAAGGACATGGTCTGCCCATTTTTGAGAGCGGCATCAGCAGTCTGATTGCGTGTGTCTCTGTCATAGACAGACAAGCTGTCCTTCCTTGTGTGATGTGCATTGATTTTGCATTGAATGTCACAGATGTGATTATGGACAGCAACAAATTTTGTGAAACACATTCGGACCTCTTTATTCAAAGCACGCAATTACTCGCTTTATTTTGTCCTCCTTCGAGGGTGCAGACTGTTCTAGATAGAATTTTTCAACATTTTTGTGATTTCGTCGCCGGTCAAGAGCAATCGAGTGCGCACGGATGCTCATTTTACCAGAGCGTACAAGGAGCGAGCCAATGCGACTTACTAGAAGAATCACTACAACGTAGCATCGAGCACATAACAAGTCGCCCGGATCTTAATAAGACGCTCGAAAATTACTTTGCTCTCAACCCGTGTCTTTTCAAGGTCATTTCGGCGGGTATTACGTTGGCAATCCAGCAAAAGCTTGATATGTGTGCCTTACACGTCGAACCCCCTCTAGCACCACAGCATGCTAGGATCAGGGCACAAACGCACATGAATGTTTGTTCACTGGCACACAACATTTTAAAAAGATGCAGTCATATTACCGAAGATGAGGTCTGTCACATTCTGTGTTACGTAGATCATCTTGCCAAGGCTGAACTTTTGGGTGTATTGTGCTTTAGCGTTGTCTTGCTATTGGCCAAAGTTGTCTTTACTTACAGCGATGGAGCCTTTCTTATGAGACATACACTTCTTGAACATCTTTTGATGTTGCTCCAGGATGCACTCAAGTTGATGGGCGTTAGAATGTGCAGCGAAGAAATCGTCTTGGGCGTTGGGGAATGTATTGTGTGTATTTTGGCAAAACAACAGACACAGCTATCATGTGCCGGATGGGACACAATTAGTGGCATCTGTTGTCAACAGCTTGGATTTCGCAAACTGCACGAGGCGCCATGCGTGGATCATTTGATAGAATCGCTCATTGTTTCTGCCCGACACCTATCGCTGGCGGCATTCGAGACACTCCTTTCTTCCATGAAGGGCATCTACGAAAGTTTTGGAGGAGTCGCATCCATCAGCAGTCGAAAACGTCGGCAATTCGTGGATCTCCTTAAAATCCCACTTTGTCGGGGTGTGATATTTCCTAAAGATCAGATGCAGCTCCGATTTCACGATCTGGGTATAGTGCGGCACGCCGAGTCACTTGCAACTTTGTTCATGCGATTGGAAAACAAAAGAGGCAGACACACGAGTTGCATGATTTCGATTGCACAAACACTCTTCCTCTTGATTCTCTTCCAGGAAGTCGGGTATCCGACAAAGGATTTGACGCTGCGCTTGTGTGCCAAAATCATTTCGGCGGTCAACATCAGAGATGGCCACAGTACACGGATACACACGATGATTGTCGAACTCTTGGGTCGATACCACCACAGTGTGATGCCCAATTCATTATTATCGGAATCGCCGTCTGTGCCACCGTGCAGTATGGATCCGTCATTGATCTGTCACCTCGTGAGCACCATACTTCCCGCGCCCAAGAACATTAATTACGCCGAAGTGCCACTGCAACTGTGCATTATTTCGTCCTTGTTGTCACACGGCAAGTTGCTTTGTTTGTGCGAGAGGAGACATGCAATGGGAGGAAAGGGTGTACAAGCTTGCAGCGACATATATATATTCTGTCTACAAGTTCTAGGCAACATCAATAGTATGTCTGTCACTGCCGTACATCGTCATGGGCTCCTATTGGCACAGCGGATCATATACCGATTGCTTCGATCGCCGTTTCACGGACATTCGCCACTGGCTACCTTCCACATGAATGAAGTGTTATTGACGCACATAGCTGCGATGCAGGTTCTTCTTTTAACTCAGCCGAAAACTTTTCCGGAAAGTGCATATGTGAATGGTCTGTCCGACAACGAAGCAATTTGTACACTGCTGCAACGTCGCTTAATTGCGTCGAAGAGTGCGTGACAACTCGAGCCTCAATCGTAACGTGCGACGATTTTACGGGGCGTCGGCAGCAAACTTTGGAATGCGAACTAGGAACTGATGACAATTCTTGAAAAGCTGACCCGATCTACAACGACACAACTGTAATCCTAATCGTGTGCGTTCTTCTTCCAGTGCAAATGAGGTCAGATAGACTCCTGGAACGACCCGCGCAATTCCTGCCGATGCCCGTGCATCGTCGTCGACAATTGCACGTGTAAGAAAGCGAAAAGGCACGGAAGCATCGGCTCCGCCCACAGGTAAAACGACTGGAGGTTCTACGGGAAGCGGTGCTGAGAGCAAGGGGGGTAGTGATGACATGGGTGGGAGCATTCGCGACGTCGGTGGCAAAGGGCAAGAATTGAGAGGTGCAACGATCCAATCTTTTGCGGAAGTACCATGCACTACCCTGGCTTGATGCTCTGCTATCTGTGCACGCGCGTTTTCATGTTGAGAGCCAGGACGGTCAAGTTTTCGAGCACCACCGCCCTGACCTTGTTCTCGGATACTTACAAAAGACGAAGACGGCTGTCCTTCTTCGTCCTCTTCCATTTGGTCATCAGAGTCGTCAAAAACGACAACTGTTTGTTTTCGATGTTTTACGCCAATGGATGCTTGTGATGCATCAGGAGGCATAATCACCGTCGAAGATCCTGGTCCTGCATCATCGTCGTCGTCTTCAATTACAATGGGATGTGCCGCATTATACAATAATTCCAGGCGCTTCAAGGCCATTTTCGCTTCGGCATCACCCAGCAGCGCTTTGTTTTGGAGTTCGTGTTGTTCCGTTTTACACCTATCACACTCACAATAAAAATGCCATGATGAAAGTTCTTGTTGTCGTTCATCCACGCTGCCCCGTAGTTGATCGGTGCCCAGATATGACACACTAACTTCACTGCCCTTTGAAATGTTCTTGTCCGCCGTGACAAACATTTTGTCGCTGCGAAACTTGATTTCGGCGAAAAAATCGGGGTCGCATGAATGATTGAAAAAGGAGCCCGTGGCCACAGCTACAAAGGTGCCCTTGCGATGTTCCCATCCATTTACCTCGAACATTTTCCGTAGACTTTCTTGTGTCGGGACTGTTTGACTGGTCCGAAACGATTGCAATGAGTAAATATCGCGGACAATCTGTGGGTTTGCCAAGTGTTTGATGCGGAATTTTTCGAATTCCGCCACATAGTCGATTTGCGTGTTTTTATCGCATTCATTTTTAATATACCACAAAACACCTGGCACTTCGATCGTTGTCTGTTCGGTGATTTTCCGCTTTGCGAGAATGGCCATGCCCTTTGTGGGGGTGCGAACAATCGTTAAATACTGCCCGAAAAGACCCTTGCGAGAAGAGCTCATTTTTTGGACGTACGACGTCTCTGTGATACACTCTGATTCTTTTATACTAAGTAGAGAAGAAGTCATAGATGTTCCATGAATTGTGGCACCAGCAATAAAAACAGAACTGACACTCTTTGCCTTCATTTAAGAAAATTAAAAATAGGCAAAGATGTCATGTGGATTTTCTATATTAGACGAAGCATCGCTAACAATATTAGACGAAGTATCGCTGACAATATTAGACGAAGCATCGCTGACAATATTAGTGTGCCTCTACACGCACAATGGCCAAAAAAGCCATCAGCATTCAAAATGTGAGAACACATAGGAATTTTTTGATATCCTCGCAAGCGTTCGACACGCAGACGTGGATTCGATCTTCTCACTCACATGTTGTTCCTTCGGAGCAAGGTGAACGCAAGTATTCGTTTGCTCACAATGTTTTGCGAAACAAATACTCTGTAATTCCCATTCCACAATACAAGTTCTTTTGTCGTCAGGAACAATGAAAAAAACAGCAGTGATAAAAGTGGAGTCGATGCATTATTTGCTTATAATAAACCACCCTTTTCCGTACCAGATATTTGGGAAACCACAACACTTGAGCCACCCAGTGCTACACGCTGGAATGCACTAATTGGTACAAAACACCCACACAAGGCATTGTGCTATGATATTCCGAGTCAAAAAAGACATTGCTATATAAAGTGTGACAGTCATCAGAAGTGTGCTCCGGTTTGGAGGCATGACTTGCAAAGCACCCGAAAATGTCCCGCTTCATGCTGCAGTGTGGTTTTCTCGTTTCAAGGACATGCTGGCATTCTATGTGGCGAGTCCTGACCACCACCAACTTTTTTGTGTTTCATGGGATCGCTCTACACTCGGATCCAAAATGTTTGGCATTTTCCAAACACCAGCACATTATTTTCACATTGTGCGTAACATGCCTTTGGGAACAGTGTGTGGATATGAAATCATTATGGAGGGCACCCGGTGCAGGTTGTATTTGGATGTAGAGTGGGAAACAGAGGGAGAGGCTGATCCAAATGCTGCCGACATCATCCAGAACATCTGTGGCGCCGTAACGCAGCAGTGCAAAACACGATTCCGCACTATTCCACTCTGCTCATCGTGTCAAACGGAGCAGCAGGACAACAAGCTTTCATACAACGATTTGAAATTGCAGAAGAGACAGGAGGCAACGGTTTGGAAACATCTTGAGCTGGACTTTTACATATCAACGTGTTCTCGACTCAAGAATAGTACCACCTTCAAAAACTCATTTCACATTGTCGTGCGCAACGTGATTTTCCCAAACAACCACGATGGTATGATGAAGGATTTCGCAGTGCAACTGAACTTCCCAAACTCTGTTGACAAGGCCGTCTATTCTCGCAACCGATGCATACGCACGGAACTCTCGGCAAAATCCGGGCAAACTCATTGCTTCAAAAACATAGTGACTCTTCCCGACGAGCACTCAAGTCAAGAAAGCAGCAAGCTGTTGCTTTCGTCTCTTATTACCGTCTTCGACACGACGTTGCCAACGATTTGCTACAAGAAATCTGAAGAAACGAGTGCCTTAAGTACAATCGCTGCTACATCCAAGCGCAGTGCTGACATCATTCGTACAGAGACTGAATGTAGGAAAAAGGCGAAAAGCAGTGACTGCACGCAGAGCAATACTTTGCCGATTCTCGGTGCATACTTCCGACATATTTTTTACAATGATGCTGAAACTAAAATCACTGTCCGCGAAATCCGTGACACGGATCCGTTGCCACCCACCATCAGACTTGTACTAGAGCGAAAAGTCGTGACTTCAGATAGCATCTTTTTTGTGTACATTGAGAAACCCAAATGGTGCATCAGTCAACTAATGAATGCCGTCAAACACAGACATCACTCGAATAATGCGTGCGCAGTGGCAGTTTTTATTGATGGCAGAATGGACATTTATGCGCGATGTTATGGATGTGAGTCGCCAGCGTACGCCAAGCTGGCTACTTTTGACGAGAAGACCAAGTTGTTACCAAGTCTCCGCACGAATGACGCATTCCGAAGAGTTATCCATAGTCCATACGGGATCGACTGTGTCAAGGACTCGGCCGATCGCAAACGCGTGGCAAAGCTCTTCGAACAAACCCAGGGAGTGATTGCATCAAAACTAGGGAACGAAGGCAGCGTCCGATTATTTACTTCCAGCCTTCGCTACATGTGGTCCAAATATGTCGAGAGTGCCGTGCGAGGGTGGTTTTTTATTTCAGAACCATGTGTTTCTACGACCGAAACAGTGACAGCCGGTGAATCTTTGTCTTCTTCGAATGACACCACGACTACATCGCGTTCGCCGATTTCGGCCCTTCACAGTGAAATCGGACCAAGATAGTAGGGATTATAATTCGTACTTTTTAATTCTTTCACGTCCAACAAATAATAAATAAATCCTCTCTCTCTCACTCTGTCGACAACTCCCAATATTTGTGCTGATGACTGGTGTATGTCGTCAAACATCACGCGACGCGATGTTACTAGTGTTGGTCGCGTTGGTAGCAAAACTCTCATTGACAAGTTTCACCCAGCGATGTGGTTGTGTTTGAACTGTGAACCCATGTTCCTGTAAAACTCGTTCAATTCGAGTACGAGCAAAAGCGGGTTCACGCGCCTCTACAAAGGTGGCATCTCGATAAACTTTACCAATTTCAGCGGTGTTCCGTTCGAGCATAGACATGTCGTCACTGTGCAAAAGCGCACCGCACAACTCGCCCACCAAACACTCTAAAACGCGGACGCGCCGCTGCAGTGAATTAAAATCGACATCAGAGTATTTTTGAGGTCCATATCGTACAGGCGGACGCAGAGTGGCAGGTTTGACATGTTCATCACCGATACTTTGCGCTCGATAGGTCAAGAACAACGGCAGAATTCGACCTCCCGAAGAATGTATCTTCTTATGAAAGGTGCGACCACCACTTGACAACTCCAGAATGATAGTATGGTGTTTTTCCGACGGAAATGATCCACACAATGTAGGGGACAGCATAAACATGAACAAGATCCAAATGCCGTTCATGCTTGTTGTTACCGCAACATGCTGCCCACTTCTTCTTTTATGGATAAACCCGTGTAGGCGACGATCCTAAAATAGTTATGCAACACAAACAAACTCTTGGTGTGGGGGTTGAAATGTTGACTGGTTACGATGTAGAGAAACATCAATTGGCTTATTTATAAATTTCCACAAACGTTCTGCAGTATATAAGAAAACTTGAATACCATCTACAGCACCAATACACCGCGATATGGATCACCCAATTCATGCAGATTTGATCGATCGTGAAGACTATCCCGATTATGATGAAGGATTAGATGAAGGCTATGGTATGTCACCAGACACAAATCGAAATACGAGTTTCGGGCTTTTAGGACCATGGACGCCCGAATCGTGTGGTCTCGTAGCACAAGGATTGGAGAATTTATTCCCACCATTGCCGCCGAGTAGACTTGGACAGAATATTTTCAGCGACGAAGACGTGTGCCGCAATAACCCAAGTACTGCTCAGTCAGAAGTTTTCCGCAAAAGCAATTACATGCACTACAACCAGTTTACTGAATGCAAGCAGAGCTACATCGGCGATGCTGACATATACAACGTCAAAAACTCCCCGCTGTTAATTGCTCGCACAATCGAGCAACAACAGCGACTTTTGATACGTGATGGAAATATAAACTTGTGCCGTTTAATACAAGTTGTGCTTTCGAATGATGCTGATAACAACGATTTCGACGCTGCGCTCGTAAAAGTACCTCGTTTTCACATCAACAAGCAGTTGGACTTTTTGCGCAGACCCTTGTTGCATCTCTTGATCATCGACATCTATAACAAGAAAGGTCGGTGTGCCACAAAGTTGCGCGCACAATATCCGAACTTGTACAGAACGCAAATGAGGAGGCTGGAGCACATGTTGATGCGCGGCGCCAGCGTCGATGTAGGAGGAACGATAAAGAACTACAGCGCACTGCAAATCGCAGTGTATCTCAATCTATCAGAGGTTGTGCATGTGATTCACACATATCGTGCAGGTCGGGCACAATGGCATTCTAAAACTGGACTACCGTATCTGTCTTCTCTTGTCCAATTGCTGGTTTCGGGGTATTATCATAGGGATCCAACGAACACGGTGATACCGCACAGCCAGTCAGTCGAGAAGTTTTTTTATTGTCTGTTTTTACTTCACGAAAAAATTCCCTTCTATCTCGATCCAAAAACTGGACGCCGTCTAGATCCCATCTATTGCAAAGACACACACGGTCTTTCCGTCATGAATTATCTCGGGGATTCCAACGGTCTCAGTCGGGACTTTCCATATGACAAAAACATGCCCGAAGACCACAAGGCGTACATTCTACGTGATCTTTTCGTGGAACTCCACGACATGTCGATGGCACGCTACCATGCATTTATGTCTTGTTCGCTACTTCCGAAAAACCGCATCATGTCGGTACCCGAGGAAGTGCAAAACCGGTTGTTTATGCAAAGCCTTGACCTAAAAGCATGGGAATCCGTTGAATTACAGGAGCGCATGGACGCAATGGCTTTGTATCATATACAGACTAAAGCCAGTGAGAAAGAGTACAGAGACTGTATGGATGCTTTCATGTCATGTAATTTACACTCCAACGAATGGCGTATGCCCGTGCCCGACGACGTGCGCGATAAAAATTTGACGCACTATGTTGGAGGGCGCATCGTCGACCCGCTGAAGGTAGCCCGCGAAAGAGCATGTAGGATGCACAAAATGCTGACGTGCACGCCCGTCACCGAATGGGAATGGCTATGAAAGGGAGCACAACATGGGCCATGATTGACGTTCGGGCTGCCTTTCACTAGTGAGTGTGACACACACTCAAGATCCACCGACAGTCGCACACTGACAAAATGTATACAGCGTTTGTCGTGTTATTTGAACCATCTACCACGATGTGTATGTCTTGGTTTTTCATGCACAAGTTTGTACAGTTGCTCAATGCGAGTAGGATGGGGAATATTATGTGGTATCAGCAGCCGGAATATGACCATTATACTGTGAGTCACAGGCCCACAATACGCAGTCGAAATCCTCGTGTGCGTTGTTACCAGGTTGTCTCATCGACAGTTCCATAATGCTTGTATTTTCTTGTGTTTGTTGGTCGATCTCTGTTTCCAGAATAGTGCACTGAACGTGCATGTCCACATGCGCGTGCATGTAAAAATTCATGTAGAAGACACCATGCTGGTCTTTTTTGAGTAAATCGTTAGTTCTGTGGTCTTTCCCAATTTCGTGGCGTAGTGCCAGTATTGTGAGAGAGTCTGAGATCCGGAATCTATCAGAATCACACGAGCAACAGATACACTGTATGTTACTGCATTTGCCCTGGCTACCACGTTCTGCCCATGTGTGACATAAATGCTGTATATTGGTGGTGTGTGGAAACGTAACGATGGTGCGAACGTCCAATAAGAGCCTGTTCTGTAGGTGTTGTCGTGGCAGTAAATATTGGTGTCTGAGAGTTTCATCTACATCGACGGGTTGAAACTCCATGATATCCATAGCAATTTGACTACATAGATATGCGATTCGCAATACTTGTGTGATTGTGAGAGATTCCAGAAAACCGCACAAATCCACAATGCATTGGCGTAATTCCATCATGTCCAGGTGGTTGAGCACCGGAATCGGCATCGGGTGCGCAGAGGGTAGTCTCGGGTGGCGCACGCGCCATTCGTCTATCAGGGGCTTGAATGCCAAAATGCAACGACGTTCGGTTCCGTATGTCCGAAGTCGAAGTTTTTCTTTTTTACACTTTGCAAGTATGATCAGTGCCTGGTGCAACTCATAAAAGAATTTCGGCGACCAGATTAGTTCTTCAGGACGCGCCATACTGAGTAGCACAGAATTATCATCGGAGTCGTAAGACATGCCACCATATAGTGAGTTCCACTCAACGAGCAAATCCTCGTTCTCGTCAACAAGACTCATGCCGTGCTGCCACTTCATACACAGTTCCGTTGTGAGTGCGGCGAGTTGCACTTGTTGCGCATTCCCATCTACATGGCGACGAATATCAGCACAACAGTACTCCCTCTGTTTAGAATTCCAAATATGTTGCGCGTGTATGGTATCAGCCACTTTTGTCGAAGACCAGCTCTTTGTTATGTTGTCGATTTCTGCATCAGTGTTGCCGAGGACTAGCTGTTGGTGCGCGGGGACTTGGGTGCCATGCTGCATTCGATTTACCGTTTGATTGTGACGTTGTACCTCGCTGTGTTCTATATGACTGTGCTTTATATACAGGAGGGCATTGTGAAAGACCAACTGAAGACAGAACAAAATTCAGATAATATGGAAAAGACTATAATCAACTGTATACATGAGTCAAAATAGTACCTTTGAGACAAAATAGAACTGGTCTTCATTTCCAGTTCAGAAACGGCAGTTTTTTGCAAGAGCACAGGGTACAGGTCGGAATCTAGAGTCATTCACTTAATCACGCACATGTACGCTTACGAACGTATATAAGTAGTATCAGGCACCGATGGTGCAGTTGCTGTGAAGCGTACGTCGAATTTCGAAGAATATGATGCCAAAATGCCCGAAATAGTCCAGAAACTCGTAAAAGCCGCGACAAATCGTGATTGCAGAATCTGGCATTTCGCAAATCTGCATCATGCTGCCACCGGGATGGACCGAGAAACACAGCGAGACACATGACAAGCCATTCTATGTTCATGCGGCCACTGGCACTACTATCTGGATCAGACCCACTTCTTCCAGTGTAGAGCAGCAGGGCATACTCACTTTTCTCGCCTCGCCGTTCTCACCCGCCACCGACATGTCCGAAGAAGATGCCAACAAGACTTGCAAAAATGCCACCGTCAAGTCGAAACGCAAGATGGAGGAAGAAATGGACATGCCGAAAGAGAAAAAATCCCGCACGAAATACACCAAAACGCTGCCCGCATCTGCTTTGGTCGTAAATCCTGGCATGTTCGAAGGAGATGTCGGGTCGAATTCCAAAACAACCACCCTAAAGCAGAAACGCAAGAAGGAGGATGAAACGGACATGCCGAAGGAGAAAAAAGCTCGCACAAAGTACCCCAAGACGCCATCTGCAACTGCTTTGGTCGTGAACTCCGACATGGTGGCAGTCGACAAAACACTGGCTGCCTTTCTTGGAGCTACAATTTATGATCTTGGTGGTGGATGTGCCGTACTGACGTTTATGGATCCGGTTGTGCAAAAGCTATTACCCGCTGCCGTGGAATTCGTGTCGCGTGAGGGAGTGCTTGAATATGACAGACAATTCACCATGTTCAAGGACAAGATTTGCACCCGCCATCGTGGAGAGGGTTTTTTTTCCAATACCGTTGCAGGATATTCCTTTTCCAAGGACAAGCTTGTGGCGCAGCCGCTGCATTCTACGTTGCATGCTCTCTTGGACCATGCCAACACCTCTGTGCCACACGACAAGTTCACTGCCATCACGGTGAACAGGTATCGTAATATGGAGGTAGACGGCATTGGGGACCACTCGGACAAGGATGTGAGATTGACAGAGGAAATCGGCGTGGTTGCTTTTTCGCACGGTGCGTCACGTTTTCTGTCGTTTCGCCCGATCGACCGCAGCAATGACGAGTTGAAAGAATTACACGTGGCCACCGAGAATGGTCAAACGCTGGTAATGTACGGAAAGGGATTTCAGACCAAGTTTACTCACGGTATCAAAGCACAAAAGTCAAAGCAGAGTGCTGATCAAGCTGGCGCCACCTCGACAAGTGCTCCTTTGATGGACAACGCCAAGGATGTCCGTGTGTCGTTTACGTTTCGTCGCCATCGCGCCGCTGCGTCGTGAATATCCAACTCGCTTGAAAGTCGTTGCACAAATGCGCTAACAAGCATTATGCTGCACACTTTGACACAGATATTTTGCTTTTCCACGAATATTGATGACGTGGTGTGTTTATTTTTGAATAAAAGTGATTGTGGGAAAGTGTGTATGATGTATGAAAGAGGAGATTATCAAACTTGTTCTGTTCAAAATCTCCGGATTCGGCGCTTCACATTTTGGGCTTCGATGTTGCGGTGGTTTATCGGATGTCTGAGGAAGAATTTCGACGTCTTTCCGACGAAAGTCTGCGCTCGGTTGTTGGTAAATGCTTCGGAGAGACTGCGGATTCCGTTGAAATCGGTACAATAGGACCCTTGGACGTCACACGGTTCATAGACACAGGGATATATTTGCAGGGATCGAGGGCAGTCAGGAAAAGTCGTTTATAGCTCAATTCGTGTTTGGTTACGGGCATAAATGATACAAAATATATATATATATCGATTACGGGCGGCACGTTGACCTTGATATAGGATCGTCCAAACAAACCAACAGCAACATGTGTTGTGGTCGAAAGTGTTTGTAATCGAGTCGAATCTGATGCTTTTCGTTTTTTTTGTCAATTTTTTCACCTGCTCGAAAACGGCGAAAATAGTGCTTCGATTATAAATTGGGCACATAGTTGCTCAGCATTGTGTGCATGTGTTTGCATAGAGCCGCGAGTGCCCTTCATCATGCACAAGATCGATATTGTGGTGGACACACGGGAAAGGGCTCTTTATGATGATATTCTTCGACTTTTGTCGCTTCAAAAGGCACCTGCTAAGAAGCTGGAATCAGTAGAGATACACTTCAAAACCCTCGAACTTGGCGATATTAAGGTTGTCCTCTCTGAAAACGACACAGTGGTACGAGAACTGTCGATGGAACGCAAGACACCACTCAATCTAGCAAGAACGCCTTGGGAGTGGTTAATGTGGTGTGCGGTCTTTTGCTAGCGATCAAGGAGGCCGACGTCCTCAAGCCACGTAACACCAAAACCGACCATAAGATATGCGTTTTCGATGTTATCCTGCGGTCAATTTTTTTTAAGCACCGCATTGACTATGCTGTCGTGCTGCGACACTGCATTGATCTTGGCTACTGCACACCGGCTTTCGAAGACAAAGAAGACAGAGTCGAGCAGGGTTGTGCAAGCACAAAAATATCGACATGAGCTATTTAATGAAAAAACTACAAATCAAACTCCGAATCGACTCACATTCACAGCTTCATATATTCCAAGATCTTGCCTGCCTTGGCCTTGCCCACTTTATTGATGCCCGCGAGTATTTTGTGCTTCTCAGCTTGTGACGAACAGGCGCGCATCGCATCTACCAGCGCTTGCATTGATGGGAAAACTGCACTAATGTTTTTGGCAATCACGTTTGAAATCGACGGAATCTGCGCCAGCTGCAGCACCATGCAGTTGTCGGGAGTGATGTTGTGGTTCTTTTTCGACTTGAGCTTGAGACAGCTGGTGTAATCCTTCGGAGGCTGTGCAGTACTTGCACACGCCCCTGTGGCGTAATTTGTCGGGTTTTCTGTCATTTTCGTGCAAATCGACAAAAGTAAAAATCCCGTCTCCGCGACGTCGCGCGTGAAAAACAGATGAATATCGTCCCGGAAAATCATGTTCAGGTATGCCGACGACACGCTCTTGGCCCCGCGGCGGATGCTCTGGCACAGCGTATCACCCTCTACAACATAGCTGATGTTGCTCGAGGGCACGTTGGACAAGAGTCGCGCCTTCTGCTCTCTGTATCTGCCATCGCATATTGAACCTTCTAAATCTGCCAGCGTTTTGCGTTCAAACACAAGCTCTCGCAAAACACCATCGTGACCTGAAAGCACAATGCGGATGTCCCCCAGCTCAAGCGGCACGAATTTCACCTCAAATCCGAGCCCCTGCTCCAAATTTTGTGCAACCATGCTTTCGTACAACGCCTTTTCGTGCGAATCCACCGTAATGACAATCATGGCGTGCTGTCTCGCGCTTGCGTGCAACTGCAGGGCACTCGCGCACATGTCTCTGCTTATAACAGCGATCCTGTGCTGCACTATTTATGCATCACGGCGATGCCTCCTCTTGGCCTGTGGTTGTGACTTCCAATCCAATACAGACACAAAAATCGGGTGTTTTCATCGCATATTCGTACTATACCGTATACATCAAGGGTAGCAGCGACATCTGCCTGTGCCCCCCACCTCAATGATTTATCCACACATAGGGTGTATGCGACAAGCTACGCGCTATGCAAGCTTTGAAAACATATTTACGTAGAATGCTCCACACCATTTATAGAACATTCAATGGTACGCAAAATCATCCAAGCACCCATGTTTTGCGTTGCTGGTGTCAACAAGGCATGTTTGTGGAAGCAACGCGCGAGCTCGAGGCCATTTGCGTGTACCCAACACAACGGGACGAATTTACGGTTGAAAATGTCCAAGAAAGCCGACGATGGGGTCAATGAAACCCCACCACTGGACGAATCCCCCAAGCGATACGGACCACAGCCGCATACAGATGCTGACTTTGTTGCGTTGAAACGTCGGGTGGCCATGCTGGAGAACCTTGTAAGTGAGCTGTGTGGTGCGATGCTATACAGCGACGACATGTCTTTGCTGGAGCGCAACACTGCTGCTGTAGGCAGCGTTTTCCGTGATTCATCCTTTAAAGCCAGCAAAATTGTGGAGTATATGCATCTTTGATCTTTAAATCTTCGTGAGTTCTTAATGCTCTATCCATGCAGAGAGACTCAAATACTATGTCCTTGTGCGCGTCCAATAAGAGAAAGGGCAAAGTTCACGTCGAAAAAAGATTGTCCGTCCCAGTCGTAAAGTTCGATCGGTCCAAGAAAAACCTCATAGTCTACATCATTTGAGATGGACTTGATGAATGCACTTGGAACTTCAGTGTGAGAGACGAATAGACCGTCCATGAGGGATGCGATTAAAGGGGTAGTTTGAGATTGTGATCAGTAAGCGGACAGTTTTATATAAAACCAGACCAAAGTCAAAATTAAAGTGCCTACCCACAACACAAGACCGCAGCTATTTCCTCCTAATATGCATGATGCATGCTGAGAGCAGACCTACACCAGCAGACTTTTTTTGCTTCGGGATGGTGCGGATACGACTGGTACAGTGGTATCAGTAAGAACCTTGCGCTCGATCAATGCAGTCATTTCGGATGGTCCACAATAACCATAACGAATGCAATGCAGTAGTACCGCAGAGTATTCAACACGGTGCTTGAAAAAGACCGACTTGAGAATCACATCAAAAATGCAAAGTTTATGGTCTGTTGTGGTCTTATTTTTCTTCGATTTGCTTGCCTCGTTGATGGCCAGCAAAAGACCACAGACTACATTGACGACGCCGAGCGAATTGTTACTGCCACTCGCGTGTTCCATGGGCAGTTCGAAACAAATATGTACAGTATGGTCCTTTTTAAACACAGAACGGGGCAAATTGCTGTCGATCAAATCACCGAGTACTTTGAGAATCGTATCGGGCATAATGTCGTACGGCACAAAAACGGACGAAGACATGAACATACCCGTTTCGTTGAGAATGATTTTTTTCCTCTCGTAAACTAAGGAATTGACAAACAGTTCCAAATTGTGCATCGATTTGTTGTGACTACAAGCTCGCTCCAAAATGACTACAATGCCCAGCTTGATGACTTCGGGTGAGAAAATAATCTGATTCATTTCGGTCCACATGCTGCCGCCGTTCTGCATCGTGATAATGCTCACAACATAAAGCGTACACGCCGAAGGAACACAAGACACCGCGAGCAGACACGACATGCGTCCTCATTGACGATATTTTTCTTTGTTTATTGTTCCAGTGACATTTGTCGGATTCACACGTCGGGCACTGCTTCCAAAAATTTAGTTTCATCGAATCAAACAAGCGTTTTGCACCAATCAAGCGTTGTGAATCAATGCAGCAGCCCGAGTGGACACACTTTGGATGCCAAAACGTGCTCAGGTCGCGGAGTGTGTTTCTTGACACCGGCATTGTGAGTAGGATTGTGCGTCTCGTGATGTGCGTGCATGACGCCACCGTGAAGCTCGTGATGTGCGTTCATGGCACATGCGTCTTCACACGATAGATATCCCACTTTGACAAAGCCAAAGCGATAACGCTCGTGATTACGTTGTTTGGTCTTGTACAAGTAATAAATAATGAATGTCTGACACAAGAAGCCATTACACGTAGTAATGAGCACCAACCATTGTCTCGTCAGTGTGGCGCAGATAATCCAGAGGGTCGACAATAGCAACTGTAACATGAAAAAAAATAAACTGGTTTCGACTTCGACGTCAGCAACAAATGCACCATATACCTGCGATAGTTTGCTGACCCAGAGTGAAAGAGATAAAATAACGATGGGTACTTCGAAATACACATTGAATGTCATGGAAAAATTTAGTGGGCGCTGCACAGTGCAACGCGATTGTTATATATAAAAACACTAGGTCTCGACGGAAAACGAGTCGGGTGCGTTGCAGTAAACGTCGTACCCTATATATACGTGGGAACAATTTTGTGCGTAAGTGCATATGACATGTTGGCGACACTTGCTCGTGAGTGTGTGTGTGTTGCAGATCAGATTGTGCGATATAATCGTAACAGCTTCCACCACAGATCCATCGCCTTCGTGTCGCCCGGGTGCATTCATCCAAAATGAACAATGTGTAGAGTGTGCATCTCATCATTATTGCAAGGGTGGGCGCGAGGCACCGTCGTTGTGTCCTCCAAACTCTGTCGATTACTACACTGGCAACACCACAAATATTGACGACTGTGCCTGTGACGCCGGATTCTTTCGCACGGATGATGCAGATACGATTGCCATTGCACTTTCACAGCACGGTATAAGTTTACAAGATTCTCGCATGCTGTGGTGTATCTTGTGTCCGGTGGGTTATCTCTGCAATGCACCCAGACATCGTGCGTCGAGTCAAACATTGGTGACAAAGTGTCCGGCATTTGGAACCACCCGTGCGCCCGGTGCTTCTTTATTGTCGGATTGCACTTGTATACCGGGTTCTTACAACAATTCCATTAGCACAAATTTCACGTTCACTTGCGTGACTTGTCCCGAAAACCATTATTGTGTGGGACAAAATATACGCCCTTCTCTGTGTCCACCGCAGACAATAAGCAGTGCAGGGGCAACATCGTCAGCCGGGTGCATTTGTCTGCCGCCGCTTGTAATGCTGCCGACCTTCAACGCCGACTTTCGATATGATTGTGTGGTGCAGTCGGCAGCCGCTTTCACGGATTCGGGCATGACTGTTGGGATGCAACATGAGTCATATGATATGTTTGGTATGCAAGCCAATGTCTTGTACAGTACATATGCCGCGGCCCCAGCTGCTCCCTGCGTCTTGATAGAAACGGGTAAGAATATGTATTTTTCTCGTTTTGGTATGATTTGACGAGTAGTTTTCAACAATCAGTATTAACTGGTGCATGTATTGTCTGGTCGTATGTATGTGTGTGTCTGTGTCTGTGTCTGTGTCTGTGTCTGTTTCTGTTTCTGTGTCTGTGTCTGTTTCTGTGTCTGTGTCTGCGTCTGTGTCGGTGTCTGTGTCTGTGTCTGCGTCTGTGTCTGTGTCTGTGTCTGCGTCTGTGTCGGTGTCTGTGTCTGTGTCTGTGTCTGTGTCTGCGTCTGTGTCGGTGTCTGTGTCTGTGTCTGTGTTTATTGAGCAGGGATGTTGCAAGTATGCAAACATGACATACGCGCCGCAACCAGAGAGGATTCCAACGATGCCATTGTCCTCTTCAGAAATCTGTTGCTCGATCCGGTGTACCTCGACATGGTACTTTTTCTCTTCAGTTCAGCAAAATACAACAGCATTGTGTATAATATGGAGTCGTATATCTGGGTGCAGCCGAGCAGCAGCGAAGTGATGATGTCTGGCAGTCTTCAATCGCAGACCGCCTTGGTGGAAAATATGCCACTTCTGAATAACATTTCGCGCCAGATTCATGCGTCCATACGATGTGCGCTGGTGTTGGAATCTGAACTTTTATTGTCGCCATCAGCCCGCAAGACCGATCTATACAATATTTCCAAACTTCGATCGTTCGTTTACACCTCTTTGCAAACATTGGCGATTCACAATGTGGACATAATTGCGCGTCCGCGACATTTTTCCATGTCGGTACACAATTCTCGTCTGAACGATACAGAGATGAAAGACAACGTACGACAGAGCTTGGACTTGTGTATTGTTGATGCCACTGCCCCCGAGACACAGCTTGAATTTACAGTGAATCGCTTTATTCAACACAAAACTTTCAATTTGCCCTCCGCCATGGTGACGGAGATCCGAGTACAAAATGCATTCTGTCCGGATGCGAGAGAACTGGATTGTATTGGTCAGAAAATTGGTACATTGGTGGTCTCTCCAACCTCCAAGTGCGTGGCTGACATTGACATTTTGTTTACATCTTTCAATCCTGAAATGATGCTCGTCAAATTCGAGCTCTACATCTTACAAATTCAAGGATACGACCAAGACATGCATTTGTCGCATCCAGATGTTTGTTCTGAAGTGTTATATATTCGTCACAAAGCAGCAGCCGTGGAGTACGTTGACATCATCAACAAACAACAGCAACTTTCGGCTATGCATCAGGCGTATCGGGCCAACTTCGGTACGGCCATCATTTTCGACAGCGGTGTGCATTCGTTAGGTACATATAATGTAACCATGAGAATTTCGTCTTCCAACGCGCCAATCTCCATGTCCAGTGCTGTCACCATCAAAAAGAATTCACAGCGGGCCGAAAGTGACAAATTACACGTTGTTCGCACTTTGAATTTGCTTGGTGTTAACATCTCAGGAAATATGGTGGGTACGCCAACCATGATGAGTATGCGAGAAGATACCAAGGATTTGCGTAGCATCGTTTTCTCGTTCTCTGGAGCTGTAATTGAAACGACTGACATTATTACGCTTGTTAATAGCACGGTGTGGTTGGCCACATCGCAGTATGCAACAGAATTTGGTTTGGAAATTCAGAACTTTTCGAGTAGCATTTCCGGATCGCTGCTGTTTGACGCACTGTCCGTCTCGGAGGCGCAGCTGCTGTGCATGCACGTAGATTCGTACAAGACGTATTATTCGCCTGTAACAGGGCCGTTGTTTTCGGCAACGATTACACAATTTTTTGTGATTCCAAGTGGCCTACAAAGCACAGGAATTGCAGTACAGAACGGACCACTCCAGCAATGGGTCGATACATCAAGTTTTGTGTTTCGCGTGTCAGTGCGGATCCCAATTCAGGTCAATCGTTTGAATGCACTCTTGGTGGAAGTGCTCAAAACGGTAATTTTTACGAAAGAAACGACCGGTTTCGCCAAACTCTCGTCACTTTCAGGACAAAATGTGCCTGTAAGTGTAGATGGGATTCTTAGCAGCACAGAATACGCATTTCTCGTGTACACACTGCCAGTAGCTAGCATCGAAGAATGTGATTTGCGGAGTAACACCAACACCGAGGATTATTTTCTTGAAATCGGAAATGTCGTCTCGAATTTGTTTGGTGTCAGCCTGGGATTCGAATTATATAGTGCATGTTTAGTCACAAACACATTGCATAGCACCGTGCGACCCCCCCCCACCGCACAGTGTGGAATTTCTGAATGCAACGACGGAATTGTGGCTCGCTACGCTGCAACGAATGCCTTTCTTAATGATAGCTCGGTGACCTATTCGGAAAGATGTGAATTACGCACCAATCTGCTCGTCACTGCACGCTTCGATCATATAACTAACTCCTTGATGAACAGCAGTGACGTGATGCGGCTGAAAACCGAACTCACGTATGGAAATGTACACGACCCATTGCAGATTGCCATGCAGACCACCGTCAAAGTAAGTGATAATACAGTCTCAAACGACGAATTGGCGCACGTATTTTCTACCGTATATTCACGTGGCAGTATCAATGCAAGTGCTGTCGATAGACCGAAGGGAACAGCTGGATTCTTTGCACTCTATAATGACGGCATGTCTGCGTCAGAAAAACCAGAGTGTATTTCGGCGCGACACTATGAAACTGCAGCACCGTCGATCGCATGTGTACAAAACCTCTCCCTATCACAATGGTTCAATAATATCGGCACGTCCTGTTTACGTTTCACAACTCTCAACAGTCGCATTGATCTGACGTCCTTGAGGAGATTTATACTTGCAAAAACAACGGCCGAGATGTTGCGACCTACTGCGATTAGCATCGAAAGCACATTGACAGCACACATCGAGAGCATGCCTTGTGAAGGTACCGTACACAGTCTTCTAAGTGTGATGTTTCAGTCGCAGTCCATCAAGAGTACAAGGTTGCTGATTGAACGTAAACATAATACACAGCTCCTTCTTGTGGTGCAGCATACAACCCCCTTCATACAAATTCCTGCGTATCGAAGTAACATACTACGTCTCTTGAGACTAGACGACGTTCAGGTTACACAATGGCGAGTAAGTACGAGTGTTGTCTTGCACTTGTATACAAAGGGCATCACGCTTGACGTAGCCCATGCATTCTTTGCTCCCTTGCTCTTGGAGTACATTCGTTCGCAATTACAAGATACCACAACACAAATTCGCGTTAAAATTATCGACATCCGTCCCCTTGTGCAATACGGATCCGTCTTTCCACACACTTTGTTTGAGAAAGAGGAAAGTCGTGTGCAACTTTATGTGCAAGTGCACATTATCGATATGTCAGAGTGCGCGGAAATTCAATCTTTTTTGATCCAACCAATCGTTCAGCAGCAAATGATGGGCATGAACATGCAAGTTCAGATTGTTGATATTGTGGGTGCCCGGACAATTTGTAGTAACATGGTTTCACTCGAACACAGCAGCAGTAAAGCATGCCAGAATACTGACGCCGATTTTCTCACGGAATTGGTTGTATCGGGCGGACGAATTGTTTCAAGTAACTACACTTGCTCCTTGGGAACGGGGCCCGAATGTTCGGCAGTATTGACATCGTCTGATGTTGGGCTTTTTTTTGACAGCCTGCGCATCATCACACGAGCCCATGGACTCGGCTATTACTTCGAGCATAGTGTCGATTTTTGCGGATTGGACGGCCAATTACTCGGAACACTCATCAGCAAAGAATCGCTGGATTTTTTCGGTACGTGTGTATGTGTGAACGTGTGTGTAGATATGCAAACGTGTTTTGCTTCAGTGCCTGTCGATTGCAATTGTGCGTAGGGGTTGCCATATGGATGTGGGAATAGAGAGAAAAAATCTGTAATAAGAGAGAGAGATTGTGAAAAAGTAATGGACATAGACAGGTACAAGCCGGTCATAAGAGAGAGAGATTATGCAGAGGTAAAGGGCATAGAGAGGGGTAAAAATCTGTAATAAGAGAGAGAGATTATGAAAAAGTAATGGACATAGACAGGTACAAGCCGGTCATAAGAGAGAGAGATTATGCAGACGTAAAGGGCATAGAGAGGGGTAAAAATCTGTAATAGAGAGGGGTACAAATCTGTAATAAGAGAGAGGGATTATGAAAAAGTAAGAGACATAAACAAGTACAAGCCGGTCATAAGAGAGAGAGATTATGCAAAAGTAATGGGCAGAGAGAGGGGTAAAAGTCGGTTAGTATGAGAGAGAGAGAGATTATGCAAACGTAATGGACAGAGAGAGAGGTAAAAGTCGGTTTGTAAGAGAGAGAGATTATGCAAACGTAATGGGCAGAGAGCGCCTTTCAAAAGAAGATGATGGAAGAAATACCATATGGAGTCCAAAAAACAGTTGTCTCTAATGTATTTGATGTCACTGTGTGCGGAACACTGTGAACATTTGCGTGCGTAGTATTTGCAAAGAGATACAGGCCGTCTATATATAAGCACTTGGTGCACGGCTTTATACTCATTTTATAAAAATGGACAAAGACGCCCTTGTTGCCTCGCCAATCGTTGCAGCTCCCGTGGATTTGCAGATCAGTGACAATATCACAAGCACTCACGATGCACTCCTTGTACCGAGCGTCGTTGGAACTGATGGTAGAACTAAGAAGAGTAACAAGAAGAAAAATCAAGAACGAGCTGAACGCGCACGTCTCGCGAAATCGGTCGAGCCCGACGATGCAAATTACAATGATATGTGCCGACAGCTTGCCGCTATGCAAAAAGAACTCAACTCAATGAAGACCAAAGTCGGATTTTTCCGACCTAAAACAACAAAGAAGCAAAGCGGCGCAACCGCCGTGGTTCAATCCCG
>Ga0306870_1000079_pt1 | contig 25918 bp, 21 predicted proteins | sample AntRauMeHopE1496_FD_190435 | JGI IMG/M metagenome (GOLD analysis project Ga0306870, IMG submission 190435) | Saline lake microbial communities from Rauer Islands, Antarctica - Metagenome Hop E1 #496 (v2) (version 2) | ecosystem: Environmental > Aquatic > Non-marine Saline and Alkaline > Saline ... | reverse complement strand
CACTTTGAAATGTACAAGTGTAGAAGTGGAAGCCAAGCAAACCCAACCAATCGGCCGCTATAGTGAAGCGGGTCTGATCAAGGAACTGGAGAAACGCGGCATCGGCCGACCGTCTACTTTTGCCAGTATTATCAACACCATCGTCGCGCGTGGCTACGTGGAAAAAGAAGGACGTACCTTGATCCCGACTGACACTGGTGACGTGGTGTCCACTTTCCTTGAGAAGCACTTCATGGATTATATCGGTGACGACTTTACCTCGGGCATGGAAGACCAGCTCGACGACATCGCGAGCGGCGACCGCGCCTACGTCAAAACTCTGTCAGACTTCTATAAACCCTTCCACGCCGCGGTCGAGGCCAAGGCTGACATCGAAAAGTTAACCACCCTGGGCGCTGGACCAGTCGAGTTCCCCTGCCCTGATTGTGGTGCCACTATGGATAAGAAACTGGGTAAAAATGGGACGTTTTTGTCATGTTCGCGTTTTCCCGACTGTACCGGTGCGCGGATTATCGACGGGACTATCCCCAAGCCCGACGCCCCGATTGGTAACGATCCAGAATCTGGCTTGCCAGTATTTATCATGACAGGCAAGTTTGGCCCGTACGTGCAGCTGGGTGAGATCCCAGAAAAAGTCAAAGGCAAGAAACAGGAGAAGCCGCGCCGCGCGAGTCTGCCAGCTGGTATCAAAGTAGACGACGTGACCCTCGACGAAGCGGTACGTTTTCTGCTGCTGCCCCGTGAACTGGGCGATCATCCAGCCACTGGCGAACCAATCGTTGCCAACAGCGGACAGTACGGCCCGTACATCGCCCACGCTGGCGACTTTCGTAGCCTGAAAGACCCAAAGAAAGATAACCCCTACGACATCACCTACGAGCGAGCAATGGAAATATTCTCTGAGCCAAAACAAATGCGTAAAGGCGAGACGCTGTGCAAAGAACTAGGCCTCAACCCCAAAACCAAAAAGCTGGTCAACGTGTATGAAAGTAAGTCAGGCCGCTATTTGCGTAAGGGATTCAAGCGGATTGGGATTCCGGATGACATCGATAACAAAGACATTACATTAGAGCTGGCACTAGAGCTACTTAAGCAACGGTAGATGCAATGTGAAAATCTGAAATACTTGCAACATAGTTATGTGGTTTGTCAAAACTTGGGTGGCGGTGTAGCATGTGGGTATGTATTCGATCGAAGATATTTTAAGCCAGCTCAATAGCGATAATCCTACCGATCGCGACTTGGTCACGCGCGCGTATACATACGCGCAAACCGCCCACGCTGATCATACGCGCTACTCGGGTGAGCCATATATGGTGCACTTGGCGACAGTGGCGTACAAGCTCGCTGCTATGGGGATGGGACCCAAGACCATCTCGGCTGGGCTGCTGCACGATACGGTTGAAGACACCGACACTACCTCCGAAGACATTACAACTGAATTTGGCGCAGAAATTCTCTTTCTGGTAGAAGGAGTAACCAAGCTGTCGTCAGTACGTTACCGCGGCACCGACCGCCACAATGAATCATTGCGCAAGCTATTTGTCGCCACCAGCCAAGACATCCGCGTGCTGATCATTAAGCTCAACGACCGCCTGCACAACATGGAAACCCTCCACCATGTACCAGCTGAAAAACAGGTACGCATCGCCCGCGAGACCCTCGAAATCTACGTACCAGTCGCGCACCGGCTAGGTATGCGGAAAATCCGTAAAGAGCTAGAAGACCTCGCCTTTCCGTATGTCTACCCCGCCGAAGCCAAGCGCGTGCAAGAAATCCTCGCGGGCAAATACGGCAAGGCCGAGGTAGCGCTTGAAAAAGAGCGCAAGATCCTGCAGCGCAGGCTGGCCGAAACTGGCTTTGTGACCTTTCATACCTCGTACCGCGTCAAGGGTTTGTACAGCATGTACCACAAGCTCAAGCGCAAAAGTTGGGACGACACCGCCGTCTATGACCTGATGGCGATGCGTGTGACTGTGCCTACAATCGAAGACTGCTATCGCACACTCGGGATCGTACACAAGCTGTGGCGGCCGCTACCTGGCCGCGTCAAGGATTACATCGCCTTCCCCAAGCCAAATGGCTACCAGTCGCTCCACACCACCGCCACAACTCCCCACGGGATCATCCTCGAGGTGCAAATCCGTACCGAGCAAATGCACCAAGAGGCCGAGTACGGTGTGGCATCGCATATTTTATACAAAGATATTCATGCCGAGCAAGCTATCACCAGCGAATCAGAAGCTAGGACTTTTTCTAGCCTACTGCCCCGCTTGTTCAGGCCATTTAGCCGCACCGAAACACCAGCGCCGATCACCGTCGAGAAAACAACTAGTATTCCTCACGAACAAAAAATCCCTGGCTGGATAGCGCAAATCGGCAAGACCTACAATCAAGAAGCTCAAAGCACCAGCCAGTTTATTGAGGACGCAGCCACTGACTTTTTCGAAGAGCGGATATTTGTATTTACCCCCACGGGCGACGTGGTCGACTTGCCAGCTGGCGCTACGCCGATTGACTTTGCTTACGCGATTCACTCTGAGATCGGCAATCACACCGCCTCAGCCATGGTTAATCGCAAAATGGCACAGCTAGATACGCAGCTGCGCAACGGTGACATTGTAGAAATCGAGACCCGTAAGTCATCCAAGCCAACCCGAAAGTGGCTACTGGCGGCTAAGACCTCAGTCGCCAAGCGCAAGATCAGAACCGCACTAGAGAAAGAAATTACACACTAAAATTGCGTACTGAATATAGGTCGAGCTCGTCGTCTGACTTTTTGGCGAGCTGCTCTGGGACAGCGGGTGTTGGAACTGGCGTGACAGGTTGTGTTTGCTGCGCGTACGCTGGCTCGGTCGTGGTTGGGGCTGATTCTGGATTTTCTGCTGGAGCTGCGCTGACTGTTGGCTGAGCAGGCGTGGCAGCTTCAACCACAGGTGGAGTCGGTCGACTAAATCCAAACGGTGCATGAGCCGCTAGCCGCCCAATCAAACCATGATTATGATCAGTGGTAGGTGCAGGAGCCTCGGGCGGAGTTGTCACTGGCGAGATCGGTGGTTGGGCTGCTGGTACTGGCGTAGGTGTAACTTGAGCTGGAGGCAATACTACAGGATCAGGCCGCGCAACTGGTTCCGTGTGCGCATAGGTATTGCCAGTGGTTGGTTGTGACACTTCAGGTTGAGGTTGCTGTGCTACTGGTGTTGACTCTTGCACTGGTGAAGCTTGCGCCAGCGGAGTAGCAGCCACCACAGTCTCAAGCGCCTCAACTAGTGCTTGAGGCTGGCTAAAGTCCCCTTGGGCTTCCACTTGCATGCGCTTCAGCAGCATCGCCAAATCGTCTTCAGAGAAATAATCAATGGTAAGCTTGCCCCCAAATTCGGTTTTTTGGATTTGTACTCTTGTGCCCAACGTTTCGGTGAATTCTTTTTCGATTTCGATCAGGTGATCACCAATGTCGGCATGATTCTTTTTACGCACCTTGTCGGTAGCGATCTTGCGCACAATCCGCTCGACTTCGCGCACAGACATTTTCTTGAGCAAGATTTCTCGAAAGATCACCTCTTGTTCTTCTGGACGGTCAGTGAGCATCAATAGCGTGCGGGCGTGACCTTCACCCAGCTCACCGCGCTGCAGCGACGCTTGCATGTGCTCGGGCAAGCCCAGTAGGCGGATCGAGTTCGATACATACTCGCGACTGCGCTGTACTTTGGTAGCGACCTGGCTGTGCGACAACCCAAATTGCTCAGCTAGCTGCTGAAACGCAATCGCACGATCGATCGCATTAAGGTCTTCTCGCTGGAGGTTTTCGATAATGGCTAGTTCCAGCTTTTCTTGCTCGCTTTGCTCGCCTTCACGGATAATCACCGGCACTTGAGCAATCGAAGCTAAACGACTGGCCCGCAGGCGCCGCTCCCCTGCGATCAGCTCGTATTCAGTATAAAACGTACCATCATCACGCTGCACTTCATTACGGGTGACCGTCAGTGGCTGCAATACGCCATACATGCGAATAGACTCCGAGAGTTCCTGGAGTTTGGATTGATCGAATTCCCGACGGGGTTGAAAGGGGTTTGGTACCACCTTGTCGGTATCGACCCAAAAAATTGCGTCACCTTGAAAAGCCATAATGATATGTATTACCTCAAAGACTCGTGCGTCTTCTTCATGTCTTGATTATAACACGCTACCCATCTAGGCGGTTGTGTATAACTACCCAACCTGCTAAACTCTTTGTTATCACGCAAACGACGTAGGCCTCGGTGGCGGAATTGGTAGACGCGTACGACTCAAAATCGTATTTCGAAAGGAGTGCGGGTTCGATTCCCGCCCGAGGCACCCATGGTACAACAGGCCCACAAGCCAAAAATTATCGCTATTGTCGGCCCGACCGCCGCTGGCAAAACATCACTTTCTATCCAGATCGCTCAGCACACCAGCGGTGAGGTGATTTCGGCAGACTCAAGGCAGGTCTATCGTGGGATGGATCTGGGCAGCGGTAAGGTGACCGACGCCGAGATGCAAGGTATTCCCCATCACCTGCTTGATGTCGCCGACCCGATGGAGATATATACGGGATCAAGGTTTGTCGCCGATGCCAACCAGGCGATCGAAATAATCGTCAGTCATAACCACACACCAATTGTCGCTGGCGGCACCTTCTTTTATGTCGATCTACTACGCAACAAAATGCAAGCCGCTCCAGTGCCGCCCGACGCACAATTTCGAGACACGCTAGCAGAATATACAACCGCAGAATTATACGAGCTACTTGAGCAAAAAGACGCACGCCGCGCAGCCAGTATCGATCAGCATAACCGCCGCCGCCTAGAACGCGCACTTGAGATCATCAATACACTAGGAGTAGTACCACAATCGACGCCAGCCGACTCACCATACGACTGGCTGGTATTAGGAATCGAGATTGATAAAGCGCAGCTACACGCCAATATCAGCAAGCGAATCCTCGATCGCATCGATCAAGGCATGATTGAAGAGGTCGAGCGACTGCACTACGAAGGTGTCACCTTCGATCGTCTCGATGCCTTTGGACTAGAATATCGCTACATCGCCAAGTACCTGCAAGACGAGCTCACCAAAGAAGCTATGATTGAACTGATCGACACCAAGACTCGCCAATTCGCCAAGCAACAGATCACCTGGCTGAAGAAAGATCCCGAGATTGTATGGGTTGATCCGGCCGACACAACCAGCATACTCAAAACCGTAGATGCTTTTCTGAGTAATAAATAGGTTGCCAATCAGTCGGGTTTCGACTAGTATAGTGAGCGAAGCAAAGGGCCTATAGTTTAGCGGTAGAATGCCGGTTTCCAAAACCGTTGGCCGAGGTTCGATTCCTCGTGGGCCCGCAAAATACAAAACCTAAAGCGAGTGCTTTGGGTGTTGTTAATTTTGGGAGGTCCACGAGGGATCGAAAAGCTTTTGAGTCACGATTATGAGCAAAGCGAAATAATCTGTCCAAAAGGTATACTGATTGTGTAACAATCGATTCCTCGTGGGCCCGCAAAATACAAAACCTAAAGCGAGTGCTTTGGGTGTTGTTAATTTTGGGAGGTCCACGAGGGATCGAAAAGCTTTTGAGTCACGATTATGAGCAAATATTACATAGGCCCGTCCTATGTTTACTCATCCTATGTTTACTCGATCGAGCGGGAGACAGAAACCTGTTGCTTTAAGACCCAGAGGTCCTTCTTCCGTAGTTATATACTTTACTGGCGAGGTGCACCACGCCAGTCGCAATGCACGTGTCTACCCGATGCATAGGTATAAATATTTGTCGCGCCGCGCGCTCTACAGCGAGCCATAATTGCAGCCTCAGTATTAGAACCACTGACAGCAATATCAACTGCATCACCATACTGATGCCGTGAATGAGTAGCTCCTCCAACACTGCGATTGTATGCTGGAGAACGGTAACCTGAATTAACATTAAGTCCACCTAAATCACTGTAAATATTATCTAGTTGTGCCACCATAAATGGATCAATGACTACGTAATCTCCTCGCCTTCGATCTGCAGCACAGTTGGTGACATCACATAAGCGTAGATTAGGTGTTAATCTTGGATTTGCTGCAATATCAGCTGGACCAAAAAACTGTGTAGGGGCTGTGTAGCCGAGACCACTTCCGTCTGGCAAGTTGTAGGCTGAACCTGAAACATTCGATGCTGATAAACAAACATCGTCACCGCCCTGGAGCGGACCTCCGTCATACACACCATTAGGTCCAGGGAAACATGAACTACCAGCTGCTGCGAGAGTTACAGGTCCACCAGATCCACCAAAACCAGGTCCAATCATAACATCAGTCCCAGCTTCGCTAGTATCAATATCCAAAGTATCTGGATCAGTCGTCGCCTCTGTCTGCTGCATACATTGAATTTGTGACCATGGGCCATAGCCTGTGATCTGCCCATTTGTACCATTTGTAATACCCCGCATGAGCGTGTCTACAATCAGCCAGGCTGACAGCACGATCAGCAGCCCGATAAATGCATTGGTAAACCGACTTTTTGCCTCGGACAAGGCAGAAGGATTACCACCCGAGGTCACCAACCCAAACCCAGCCCACACCGCCAGCACCGCAAACAACAGCATCACAATCCCGATCAGCCACTGGATACCGCGATTAGCGAGCTCGGCAAAGTGGCACGCCGAGCAGGTTTGACCGTCACACAACCCAGCAGTTAGCCCTTGCGCTTGGCTAGCATCAGGCAGTAACAGTAATACAAAAGTGATTATTAGGATAGTAAATACGTATTTCATATTATTTATTGGAGAGTTACTGCTCCTGGGCAGAAACTAAAGCCCAGACTTTGGCCAGCATACTGCAAATTAAATCTAGCCGGTACACTAATCATATAATTCAGATTGCACAACTGATCTTCAGTTACATCTAAATGTCTGAGTAAAAACTGCTCAGCGTCTTGGCGAGCTCTGGAAACTGGCTCTGATTGTAGTGAAATGATGAAGTATTGAGTGCTAGCAATGTACTCTATATAGTAAGATTTGTCTGACGAGCCGACAAATGTGGGGTCAATAAAAGCACCTAACTGATAATGACCTACATTGACTGGATCCATCTTAGTCAATGGGTCAGTAAAAAAATTGCGCACCTCAATTGTCCCTGTAGTACCCTTGAGGGCAAAAGTTGCAGATTGTGGATTGGGTATTACTACTGAATCTTGAGGAAACGTCGTTGGTTCATCTATTTGGGGGTCAGAATCACTCATCGAGCTTAAATACACAAGTATAGTAATTACTATAATCAGTAGTGTAATTAGAATATAGAGTATTTTTTTCATATATTTTATTATAGTATACCTGATCAAAACCCACGCCGCGTTGAGTCTCCCGCATTTCCATGAGTGTTAACACAACCGCGTGCGTATGGGTTCCAGGGAGCTTGACCAGAATGAGCGCCAGTCCATGGCTGATATCCACTATCACGTACCATCGAGGTCATTACGCGCGCATTACATGCGCCGTTGTTTTGGGCTGAGATCAGATTGCCGCCAAAATTCGATGCACTACAATCAGGATGATCTGCACCCGCTCCATTAGTGTAAATCCCCCAGTTTGTTCGAGTAATCTGGAATGTCCCACATGGACCAGTACCACTACAACCGACCGAACCACCAGAGTTCTCAGTCACCGCAACACAAGACATGATATTTGCTTGGGTTTCAGAAAGACCTAAGGATTGCAAGAGCTGAACACTACAGTTTGTGTTATCTGCAGCACACTGCGCTTCACCTCTACCTCCTGGTGTGACGCGACCGCCACCACCACCTGAGGCAGACGTACTTGTGTAGGCACAAGTTACTTGGAAATTACCTGGTGAGCCAGTAATAGTTTCAACCCCACCAGGTCGACCCTGACAACTTTGAACCAGAGTCTGGCAGGCAGCAGCGGTTGTACAAGTATCATTCGTCTGAACCCGCTCAATATCTAGCGTTCCTGGAGTAGTTCCTGACTCTGGCTGATCCAAACAAGCAATTTTATTCCAAGGGCCGAATCCTTCCGACGCCTCTTCTTGTAGCAATGCCTTCATCCCCGTATCAATAATAATCCACGCCGACAGCACAATCATAAATCCAATCGCTACGTTGACAATCATATTCTTGGCGTCGGTCATTACACTTGGGTTGCCGTTGGCCGTCACCAGTCTGAATCCCGCGATCATAAACATCACCGACGCCACCAGACTAAGGATCCCGATCAGCCATGCATTTACCAAATCAACCAGCTGCACCACATGGCAGGTCTGGCAGGCAGCCTCGTTCGCTCCACCACACGGCACCAACCCAGCCGCCATCACAAACATAGGAATTTGTAGCGCCACCGCAATCGCACTAAAGGTAAGCTTGCGAATATTCATTACCACAATCCTAGCACATCCGCCCTTGGTAAATCGGCAGCAATGTGGTATTTTGTCACCACTTAGGCACACAGCCCAAGTGACCAAAAAGAATAAAATAATGCGTCGGTACCGAAGCGGTCAAACGGGGCAGACTGTAAATCTGCTGGCTCAGCCTTCACAAGTTCGAATCTTGTTCGGCGCACAGAACTGCAAAAGCATCAGCTTTTGAACGATTTAGCCCTTGTTTATCAAGGGTTTTTTCGTGTTCGAACCTCCCTAATTCCTGGTATGTAGCAATGTGAACATTTTTAATTCCAACTAGCGGTGCGGTCAATACAATACAGGCTTTTTTGTCCATAACTGTTAGGTTCGAACCAAAGGTTTGAACAATCTCTCTTTTCACTTTTAAGTCAGTGGTTGTGTTAAATAACTCACTAGCCTTTTCTGCAAACGTAAGGTATCCGTCAGCAATCTCTACCCAATGCAAAACACGGTCACTTACTGCCACAGCTTCTTTGTCAATTTGACTTAGCTCAAGCTCCAGCTCACCCTTACTCTTCTTAAGCTGGTCAGCACTAATCTCACCTTTAGCTCGCATTAAAACCAAGTTGTCAGCCAGCTCAATAAGCTCATTCTTACGATTGTAGACCCTTTTAGATGCTTCCTTCTGTTCATCTACTTCTTCTTTATGAACTTCACGTAACGCTGACTTTGCCCAGAGATAAAAATCCTTGTCTATCTCAATATCTCTCAACACCGTGTCTATCTCTTTAGCTAACTGCCTTTCTTCAATAGCCCCCTGGGTACACTTCTTAATTTTCGATTTTTTCGTACACCGATAATATGTCTTATCAACAAAACTTGGATTGGTCATTTCCTCTATCTCTAAGCCACACTTTGTACAAGCAGTTTCTGTCTTACACGAGAACTTATTTTTACAACCAGTACAGATACACTGCAATTTACGATCTGCAGTAATTGAATGTCCGCACTCACCACAAGTCATTGCTGCACCTCTAAACGCAAAGTCATAGCTGTTTATTCGGGTTGGCTTTCCTTTTTTACCAAGTAATAACTGGACACGATTATACTGTTCCTCCGTTAAAATCGCTTCGTGTTTACCCTGTATTAGGGTTTTATCTCCTGTTGCATCAGCCCATTCAAACTTACCCATATACATAGGATTTTGAAGCACACCTATAAAAGTATTATGAGTATAAGGCTTATCTTTTTTATTCCTAAGACCTAAAGCAGTTGCTTTGCGATGGATGTCAGCCACTGAGTATGAGCCTTCGAGAAAATGACTAAACAATTTCTTTACAATAAGCAGGTCAGGTGTAGAAAGAATTTCATCTTCCCCTTTTTCATAGCCCTTATTGTGCTTATAGCCAATCGGCAACAAACTCTGAGCCATCCAGCCACGCTCTGCTTTAAGTCGCATTCCTCGCTTCACATCTACACTCAAGTCGTTCACGAACTGGTTCGCCATCCCAAGCTCTACCGCCATCATTAGGACGTTGTCTGCCGGATAGTAATCACGACCCATTGTCTGAATATGCTGAATAATTCCTTGCTGTAAAAGCCAAGAAATTTGACCTCCGTCGATTGGATTTCGAGCGAGTCGATTTAACTTCCAGCAGACTATTCCATTCGCTTCACCTTTGTGAATACGTGCGAGCATTTCATTGAACTTTGGTCTCCCTGGCTTTTTAGCTGACTGAGACTCTTCAATTACGTCTACAATGTTCAAGTTGAACTGCTTTGCATATCTAGTCATTTCACTTTTTTGATCATCTAGTGATGCCATTTGTCTATCCTCCGAGTCCTGAGAACGTCTGACGTAAAGAAAGTACTTGTTACGATTTTGTGTTTTTATCTCCATAATTTAATTTATTATAACTTTTATTTTGCTGGTGTGTGTTTATGTTTATGTTTATGTATTTGTATATGTTTACGTATAGCGACCTCTGACTTGCTTTTCATAAGAAGTGCCATAAACCGTTACTCTTATTGCTTCTTTGCTACGCTCTATCCTCTGACTCTCAGCTGCTTTCTCCTCACCAACCTCTGACTGAGCAACCGATTGGGCTACGGTCTCACCCCAACCTTCTTCATCTTCAAACAATTCGTCTAACTCCTTAATCTTGTTTCCTTTCAACATCCAATCCTTATGATGCAACTCAAACACACCTCTGCGTCCTGGTCTGTCTTCGTACCATACCCACCTCTTACCTTTTAGCGACCTAAGTAGTTTATTTATATAACTAATACTCACTTTGTCATTGAATGCTTCAACGGATAAATCTGCCATCGAACAGTGAGTGACTCCCATTTTATCCGCAGTCATTCGTAACCAAACCAGTAGATTTCTTTCTGGTTGACTCATAAGACCATTTCTACAATCTCTAACTAAGTTACGAGGAATTGGTACATAACCCCCTTCGATTGGGCAATCTCCATCTTGCATACTATCTATGTACTTTTAATTGAACTATTAAGCTCGACCACTTCTATTAGTTTGAGTAAATTACAAGCCTTTTCCATTGCTTCTTTTTCGCTTAAAGTCACCCCGTACTTTTTACGGTATAGCTCTTTGAAGCTTTGAATTGCATTGTCGTTTACTCTCATATAGAACGCAAAAGAGGCACGTCAAGCTGGAGTTCTCAACGTGCCACTTTTACGCTCCAGCGTGACTTATTTTCTTCTGCTGAGCGTATTTTGCCTTTTTTGTTTACTTGGAGTAATTGTGCTTAAGTTATGCTTGAGTTATTACTTACGGTGATTTCGAAATTGTCATAGTTGAGTGAATATCCACCAGAAACACGGTGAATTAAATCACTATCGACACCTAACTCTGATTTGACTTTATTATTTATATTCTTTTTATCGATACTAATCTTATTTTTTTCAGACGGGCTAAGTTTAAGGAGTTCAGCACACTTTTTCATACGAATAGGTGCACTAGACTCAGCCAATAACCAAACTAGTTTTTTCCTTCGACCATCGACGATATAACGCATATCTGTCTCTAGACCCAAGCAAATACCTTTTTCTTCAATGATAATTTGAATTTTATTATTTACCTTTTTCTCTACGGTGTTTCCTAAAGGCAAGAGACTGTGAATCTTTCTCCCAACAGAAGCTGACATTCCCGATGTCTTAAACAATGTTAGTGATCCATTTCCTCCTCCCCCAAACGCCCCACACACATCTGACCAAGCTTCTCTAGGTGTTTGCGTTTCGTTTTCTATAATATTAAATAATGACTCTCCAATACGTAAATACAAATTGTTATTCTTATTCCCAAACTCTCTTTTTAGAGCCCTCAACAGACTGTAATCATCAATTATTGAGTCAAAATACCTACACAAAGCATAAAAACTTTGCTCATCATCTTTCGCTGCCTCTATGGCTTCAAAAGCCTCTAACTCAATGTTTACTCCAGTGTTATCCATATTAGCTAGCTATTTTCTGGCCTAAACCGTATGTCACCGAGCTGCTTCTTGAGTTTCATAATAGTTTCTTGGGAGAGCGTAGAAAAATCTACACTCTCCCTAAAGACTGGAATTGGCTTTGCGTATGGATTTAAGTTATTTTCAAGTCCTGTATGACCAAAACCACGTCTATCCAGTTCTTCCCGCACTACGGGGCTCGAAAACACCCTGTGTGGCTGTCTAATGATAGAAGGACTGTATCCAGCTTCTCTTAAAGCAGCAGCCTTGCTTCTTCGTCCATTTTTAATCCAACACTCAACCGCTCGCTTCTGGCGGTAAGAAATAGGTTTTACAATCTTGGTATAATCATACATCCCTCAATGATACCTGTGGAGTGTGTTTTTTGCTACCTTTTACTACCATTTGCTACCCTTGATTTATATATCTGTATCCTTAGCAAATAATTGTGGCACTCTCTGTGCTGGTAAAGAGATATTTATACTCTTATCTCCTGAGTCACCTCCCTTTCCATTACCAGTGCTGGTAGTCGCAAATAAAGTTTTGGACGCTTCTGAAATTATTATAGATTCTGTGTTATCACTACTGCTGGCAGACAAAAGTAGCATTGTCTCAGCAACATTAGCCTTGTTCATATTTTCGTACTCTAAATCCTTTTCTTTGTTGTAATTTTTTGTAGCAAAATACATACCCGTATATAAAGCTGTAAGTAGAGCTACCAAAAGTACCCCGACCCGAATATCCCAGAACATACGCCATATCTCCTTATCGAGGTTACCCGACAGAACAGTGATGTAAGAACCAGTAAAAAGTAATATTGTCAGAATAATAGTAGCGAGAATGCTGATATTAAAGTTACTTCGCACTTGTAGCCAACCTTTTATTACTTGACCTTCAGAATGCTTTGCACCTTCTGCATTTTCTCTATGTTCAACAGCCTGTTCTCTAAAAAACTGAGAAAATGTTCCGCCTGCAACTTGTACTTTTCCTTGACTAGTCTTCTCAACACCCTTCTTTAGTTTGTTCATCTCAACATTTACAGCATCTCTGACTTCTTTCTGTAAATTATCTAATTTTTCGAACTCTTTTTTTATAACCCTCGTTCTCTCTTTAGGGTCAATATCTAAATGTTCAACATATTTAGAAATAGTGTCCTGAACTTCAAACGTGACACTTTTAATATCCTCAACCATTACTGTGTGATTACTTATGTCAGTATAAAGGTCTATGCGGTCAACCAAAGTCAAAAAACTCGTAAGTTGTGCATCTAAAATTTGAAGATGGGCTGCAGGCAATCTTTTGCTGAGTGTACTTATATTCTTTAACAATAGATCAAAAATTTCTTTAGTTTTATCAAACAATTCTTTTTGCGCTGAAAAATTGCCCGCTTCTGCAAATGCACCCGAACGAGTTAAAGAGTTCCATTCTAAATCGTCATACTTTTCTATACGTTTTTTGAACTCTTCACTAATCATAATTACGACCATTATACCATAAAAAGACTATAAATATAGCTATATCATCGACAAGCTTCATCTTCTGCTATTTTGAGTTGATTTTAATAAATAACCCTAAATTTCTCATCAACCACAAGCACCCCATCATCACAGTTGTAACAAGGTTCATTCTCCTCTAAGAACACCGACTGCTCGCAACACGGGCATTCTGTCGAATCATATATCAAACTACCCATTACAGGGCGTTTTATGCCTCTGAGGTACTGCTGTACTTTCATAAGCACATCTCTACTTTCCCACTCTACTATCTCTAGCTGATGTTTAACGACCAGCGAACTTCGATAGTTAAAGATTGTCACCACCTGTCTACACATTAAACAAAACTCATCACTTTCATACCCTTCTAAATACGGCAATGAGTTACCTCTGATTGGTAACTTCCTCAAATTACTGGGGGCATTATCCTTAAAGACGGGCATATTTAATGCCAACGGTATTCTAATGCCACAGTCTTTCGAACACTTAAATGTGATGTGTGCTGACATTTAATTACTTAATTTCCTGCCAATGCGTCTGCCTCTGATAAATCCTGTTCCAAATTCACCAGTGCTTGTTCTTTCGACAGTCCCTGCTTCAATAGAGTAGCCATCGCTTTCCCGAGCATTGTCGGGTGGTATTGTGCCAGCGTAGGAAAATTTACCTTTTCTTTCTCCGTTAAAATTAGCTCGATCATAATTTTTGAATATTATCATTACTAAGCTCGTTTCTATTATCAAATCTATCTACGTTTTTTCGGAAAATACTTAAAACTTGTTTTGGATTATAAGTTGCAACCATCACGTATAGAACAAGCAAAGCTCCAATACCACCAAACCAACTATCCTCTCTCAAGCCAGCACCAGATAAAAAAGCTTGTATTCCTAAAAAAGTCATCGACCCTAAAAATAAACTAAAGAAAGCTTTGAGAACCGTCTGTCCATATTTTTTTATATTGAAAATCAGTTTTTGCATACAAAAAGCCCACCACCAGGAGAGCACTTTACAGTAACACCTACCAAGGTTTCCCCTGGTAACCGAACCAACGACCCTGATGATGGGTTTTTTAAGTTGGTTCGGATTTGTCGACCATGCCGCCAAATAAACTTGTCGGGTTAGGCCTATATATTCAGTTGTTCCGTAAGTATAGCAAAAAGCCTCTAAATTAGTAGCTAAAATTTGCTACTAAATCAGCATAGGTCTTCGGCCTGTACTTTTCCCAATCTTCCTGCTTCACGTATAAGGGTGTGTACGTTTTACCATTCACTCTTTCTGTAGCGTCTTCACACCATTGCTTGAGACGTTTAATCTTCTCAACATCATCAAGGTCCTCCCTCCCTTTAGTTTCAATAATATATATGGTCGAGTTATCTTTCTTAACAAAGAAGTCGGGGTAATAATTAGCTATTGAACCAGAAGCATTCTTGTATTCAATCTTAAAATGAATCTCCAAGTAATTCTTGGCAAATGAAATAATTTCCTCATCAAGCGTTTCGAGCCAGTCTGCAAACTCTAACTCAAATTCGCTATCACCCACAATCTTATTAAAAACGGATTTCTTTGGTAATAAATACTTGTTTTTGTTAACTACAAATGGACGGGCCTCACTAACCTTCAGGTAGTTTTGTACCTCGGTATCTCCAGTATCCTGAACAGTAAGTTCGTTAATTGCCTTCTTAAAGTTCTCTATAATTGTTTTCTTTGCCTCCAACACGGACAAATTTCGAAGTACGTTAGTGTCACTTAAATTAACAGTTTGACCGAACAAATCTTCTTGCACAAAACTTTTTACTTTTCCGAATAGAATTGCGTCACTTGATCTCACAAGCCTTAGGTCCTTCCGAATAACCTGTACAAAGTACGATAGTACATTTTGATATGATATTGAGTGATGTGTGTCAAATATAACCTTGTGATGCTCGTCCTTATTGATGACTTCCTCAAACACAATCTCTCTTTGCTCTTCATCTGAAAATTCTTTAAGAGCAACCACGTCAAATGTAAATTTCTTAATTTCTAGCTCTTCCAGATTCTTAAACTCTCGTTGTATACGAGGAGTAAGAATAGGTAATTCTATATCTAGTTTATCAATATCCTTTTTCACGTTCTCGTGGTCCACCTCAATCACTTCAGGACCATTTAGAGGATATTTTGAGCCCATAGGACGAGCATCCAATGTGACGCCTTCCGCTTTAATAGACTCAACAAATTCCATAAACGCTGGCGTTCCTACTACACTGACATATTCCTCAACATCTTGTCCAAAGAACATTTTTCGTAAACCACGCCCCAACGTCTGTTCAGGTAATACTTGTGACTTTGCAGTATATGGACGCAATCCTACAATCGTCGTTACGTTTTTAACGTCCCAACCTTCCTTAAGCATCAACACTGAGACTATAGCTTTGTAGGGACTTTCCATACTATCAATTTCATTTGATTGTTTACGTAGCTCTTGCAATTCTTTTTCTTTCTTTCCCGTAGCATTCTCAGAAATTTCACCACTCTTATTGGTATGAATAGTCAAGACCGAATTCTTTAATTCTGGATAGGTGGCTTCTAGGTATTCAGCCACATCGTCACAGTTAGTAGTATCATCTGTCATCACAAACAACAGTGATTTTTTACCAGTATGTAGATACTCGTTATATGCCTTTCTCCACTCAATCACTCCGAGGTCAATGAATTCTTTATACCGTTCAACGAACTTTGAGCTTTCATTCTCTTCGAGTTGAGCTCGACTTGCAGGATCGGGCAAAACAGGCATTTTAACGACTTGTTGAAATATAGCTTCTACCAGCGGGTAGTCTGAGACAACCTGTGGAAAGATATGACCCTTTGCATCCTTTGGAGTTGCAGTTACGTCTATCTGCAAAGGTAAGCCTCCTCCTTTCAAGACGAGCCTGTTGTGAATATCTTCAATAGACTTAAACCACGCCATCTTCGGGTCGTGAATATGATGAGCTTCGTCATTAATTACAATCAGCTCATCAATCTCACGAACAATCTCCCCGAGGTCAGTCTGGTTTGCATTAGTTTTTGTGACAGCTTTTTCTCCTAAGAAATAGTCTGAGGTGTCTTCATCTTCAAACGAAGCTTCGTCAATATCTCCTGCGTACACTCGATGAATGTTAGTTAGAAAGATATTTCCTGTATCCGAAATTTGACCAACATCATCTTGAAAATGAATATTTATCTGAAAGTCCTCATTCCAGTTTTGACCCTCAAATCCATCGTCAGGCAACATTGGGTCATCGTAAAAAATCTTAGCGCCTTCAAAATCAACCTTAATTCGCTCAAACACTATCACGTTCGGAGCAATCAAAAGAAAGTTTCTAGCCAATTCAGAATTTTCTTCATAGAGTTTATGGAAGTATGCCCACACAATCAAAAGTGACATTACTTTAGTTTTTCCACTACCTGTGGCCATTTTTACCACCATTCGTAGCCAGTCTTCAGGAAACATTTGTGCACTCAGGCGACCCATTTTGTCAAACCGCATCAAATCGTGTTTACCCCTAACTCGCACTACGTCATATAGATAAACGATTGTCTCCACCGCCTCACGTTGAGCATAGTAATACTGAAATTGATACGTACTCCCATCAGCATTAAACTTTACGTGTGTCTCACTAAACCACCAATTTAGTAGTGCCCTGGAGGTCTCTGTAGCTCCCTCATAGCCCTTTTCTCGCCATTCCTGTACTTCCTCACGCACTTGAGCAACTAAAGGTGGCAACAAGCGTTCAAAGCCACCCTGCTCCCGCAAATCCTCTTCGGCAGGAAACCACCTAGTGCTAGCAGGTGCAATAGCGAATTTATCTTTTGGAAATTCTTTGTGTAAGGCCATAACTAAAATATATTTTTGACTATCTTGTTTACTCCTACAATTAACTCTTCTATATCGCCAGTACTGGGGTCTGATTCTTTCTTATGATCACACAGATTTCGCAAATCAGTTAAATGCTGAATTTTTCTCCAAACTGGAGTCTCTATCACTTTATTATCTTTCAGTAGCTGGGCGTAGTCATTAATTGAAGGATTTTTCTTTCTTACAGCTATTTTATGATTCTGACAAACTTGCATAAGATGCCCTTCCAAAACTACACCTGCAACAGCTCCTGCACCCCGTGTAAAACCTTTTTTATTTAGTTCTTTTGCTGAATCTAATTCAGAATCATACAAATCTGCCTGAACTAGTTGTTTGATATCATAAAGCGAACTTTCAAAACGATTCTTGATAGATTTGACTATGTTTATTTGTTGTTTAAATTTTGGAATAGCTGCTTTTTTATCAGCAATTATTTTTTTACCTTCCCACTGGTCTGTTCTACTCACTTCCAGTCCCAACAAAGCGTCCTCAATCGTATAGTTCTCATAAGTGATGTCTTTTCGATGAGTTTTAGGTTTTTTATAAAAACTAAAAAAATCCTCTGCACGTTCTGGCAATAGCTGGGTCACTAAAGACAACGACTCGGAATACCATTTTTGGTATGAATCATTGAAGCTGGGCAATAATTCTTTATATCCAGAAATAAGCTTTGCTTTTCCTTTTTTACCTTTATATAAACGGTCTAACCTGCTTTCAAAGTCTTCTGGAAAACACTCAAACTGAATAGCCAGGCAAAGGTTATCACCTCTACTTATAAGATTATCTAAATCTTTTTTATACTTTTCTAAATTAGAGGTCATATATTCACCTGTATTACTTTAGTAGTATCGTTCCCAAAAATATCAATCACCTTTACAGCAATCTTTCGTTTCTCTCCCTTAAGAGCGTTAACTACTACTGAGGTGAGTTCCAGTGAACGATCTTTTTTTGTCCGAAATGATTGCCACTCGTTCTCAAATACGTAATTACCAGTCCACTTTTCAACCTCCTCACCATCTTCTTCTACCCTAATAATCTCTTTCTTACTCTCAAAATCAAAGTCCACTGACCAGTAGTCAATCCAGTCTGTCCATTCTTTTGTAAGTAACTCACGCTCGATTATATCCGAGTCTTTTTCTTTGGTAAGTTTTATCACCTGTCCACCGTCGAGAACAACCTTGGAAGCACCTTTCTTTAGCTTCTCTCCTACTGTAGTTATGTCGTCTTGATTATAAAAGACTGCAAAGTCAGTCAACTCAACCTTGAGCTCTTTGGTATCACCACGACCAGTTACGTGTGACTTAAAGTCAACATACGCCAAGTCGTAGAATTTAACGTGTCCTCGCTCAATCGCTCGTTTATCAAACACTTCACCTGGAATAATCTTTAGGGCTATATCTATTCCTCGACAAACATCTTCATTTACCAGCACGTCTTTATCAATACCCATTCCAAATTCAAAGCCAAGTATATCAATCTTGGTCAAACCTTTAGCCTTAGCCTCGTGACAAGCATCTAGAATAAACTGTATTGACACAGGGTCAGTCAGTGGACCGACGGCGACAATTCTATCCCGCTTCTTTCCAACAAAGTGTTCAAAAGAGTCTAAGTTTTCAGCCTTGTACGCTTGTAAAATAAGACTAACAAAATCTCGTTCTTTTTTCTCTTCAAGTCTTTGTCTTTCTTCTTTCTTCAAATCACCGTCAACTTTCACAAAGTTATCACGTTCATATTTTCCTAGGTTAAGTATTTCAAACGCTCGAAAGTCTTTACCTTCTTCCTTTAAATTGCGCTGCACACCAATCATTCTCTTTCGTGTTGTATGGACACCAAATCGACCCAGATCAGAACATATCCATTTACGACCTAATTTTTCAGCAACTGACGCTGTTGTTCCTGATCCTGTAAAAAAGTCAGCTACCAAATCACCTTCATTTGTAGACGCTTTTATAATTCTCTCAATCAATGCTTCTGGCTTCTGAGTTGGGTAGTGAAGATTTTCATTTGCAGATTGATTAATAAAATCAAGTAACATCCAGTCACGAGCAAGAATACCCTCTGTCATATATTGACGGTAGATTAAATCTGGATTGTCTTTTTCCTCACTAGGAAGGAGGTCCGTCTTCTGCTTAAATTGACTACCTTTGAGATTTCTACCACGTAGTCTATACCTGCCGTTTTCGTCTTCGTATTTATATTTCTTTAATGTCTGGACTGAAAGTGGCTCCATCACATCTTTATAATTAAATGTTTGAGAGTCTTTTATTTTTGCAAAACAAAGTATTGAATCGTGTTTTCTGTTCCAATGTGTCTTTGTATGTTCATAACCTCTATACAGCCAAATAAATTCATTTAAAAAATTCGATTCACCAAATACTTCATCTAGAATGAGCCTGAGATGTGAATTTACCCTCCAGTCACAATGAACATATATCGTCCCACCCTGTGCCAAAAGTCCGTGCATAAGCTTAATTCTTTCGTACATCATAGATATGAAACTGTCAGCCCCTTTACCCCAGGTATCTCTGTAAGCCACCTCTTCCAAGACTGATGCTTTTTTTGTAAGCTCTTCTTCTCCTATTTCTACTTTCATAGAAAAGTCAGCTCCGACATCGAATGGTGGGTCAATATAAATCAACTTTAAACCACCAGCCGCCTCAATCTCTTTGCGAAGTGGTCCATTCTTAAGTGAGGATAAAATGAGTTTGTTATCGCCCCAGATGAGTTTATTAGTCCAGCCAGCCACTTGTCTTCCTGTAGTATCAAATAGTGAGTCCTGGGTTTGTTTTTTATCTTCACTACGGGGTTCGTCAATGTGCTCAATAGTCTGAAAAGGTAATACTGAGTTTTCAACTTCACTAGTCTTTCCGTTCCAAATTAGCTCAACCTGTCTATCGTCGCCAAAAAGCAAGAAACGATATTTATCAGGTAGCGGTTTGCCTGATTCAATCAGCTTAATAGCGTCACGTTTTTCATTCTCACTTAACTCCAGGTTTTTCATTACAAAGATTGTAACATTTTGTTAAAAATATTACATTTACACTACTATGCAAGACTTATTCGGGAACAAAATAATTGAAAGCGAGGCGAAAAGTGTTCGGGTCTACGCCGATGAAATTCAAGACTTTATCAGCCCAGTAACTGGAGAAAAGTGGCTATATACTGGTGCTATATATGAGGACATTTCTAAACCAATCTTGCCAGACTTAATTAGAACTAGATATTGTGCTGATAGAGAGAACTGGCAAGACTTCAAGGAAAAGAACGACGCCGAGATACATTGGGCAGATTTTCGTAAAGAAGCTAAGAAAAGAGACGTGATTAATCGTTGGCTAGAATACGCCTACAACGATTGTTTTGGGGATAGGAATTTCCATTTCTCAATACTAGGTATCAACTTGAGCAATTTGAACGTGGGTGAATTTGATACTGAACAAAATTTTAACTCTATCTACAATCGTTTTTTTCGGTCAATGCTTAAACATTCTTTGAAAAAATACTTTGGAAGAGGTGTTGTAATCGATGAGATTTTACACGAACAAGGGCCACAGCAAGATCACAAGTACTTTGACTGGCACACTATCTATAAACTTGACCAGGAAGAGGGGTTAAATGTGACTGACAAGCCAGTTAACTTTCTTCCTAAGACACACAGAAAAGATGAACGGTCTAATGTTATTCAGTTCGTAGATGTATTGCTCGGCATATTTAAGGATTTACATCTTGGTGTTAACCAAGACAGTTACCAGGAACTAAAGAAAAGAGTACTAGAACACAAATTCGTTAGTGAGATACTAATAGACAGAGTTGTAAATAAGCCTCTAAATATCAATAGTAGCTTTGGATATGCTAACAGATTTGACATTTCACTCTTCCCAAACAGAAAAACCGAAGCTGGGTCACAAGAAAGGCTTTTGGATAGTTATTATGATATATCAAAAGTTAAGTTGGAATATCTACACCAACATCAACGTGCCTTGTTTTAATGTTGAGACTTACTCAATTAGTTCAGCTTACTAATACCTGCACCTTATCAACAAGCTGTTTTGCAGAACTTTTTATCTTAAATCAATCTCCTTCGACTTTAGCGGCCTCTCTAGCAAATAAAACAAATCTTTTATACACACCGTCATACAAGTCTTCATTTTGAAGAAGCTCTGCAGCTGCTTTTTTTAGTTCCCTCCTAGTTAATATGCGACTACTTTTACTTTGTATTGCTGCTTGTAAAATGACTTCCGCTATTGAAAATCTTTTTTTTGACATAATTCTTTTATTTATTTTAATAAGCACACGGCAACTTAGGCGATAGCTATCTGTCTCACAAAGCTAGGTAGAAAGTTGTAATCACTTTCTATAATCGAAGTTCTAACTTCTTGCATTCCAGTGCACACATGAAATTGTCCCTAATTTATAGGGACTTTTTCTTTATTACGGATACAAGTTCGAACCTGCTATACTTTGAGTATATGGAAGAAATTTTTAGACCTGTCGCAGACAAAGTAAAAAGTGTACTTGAATTTGAATCATCAGGGCACGACTACTATCATGCAGAAAGGGTGCTTAACAATGCTTTGCATATCCAAGAAAAGGAAGCTGCGGGTGATAGATATGTAATTGGTATTTCAGCACTGATTCATGATGTATGTCGTCCTTGGGAAAAAGAAACTGGTAAATCACATTTTGGAGATGAAGCATTGGAAAGAATACGTCACATGTTAGTTGAGATTGGCGAAAAGGAAGAAGTTATCACTTCTGTGTTAGAAGTTGTGCGTTTGCATGACATGTACGAATGGAACAATCCACAAGAAAAATCCATTGAACTACAAATCATCCAAGATGCTGATAATCTAGACGCCATTGGTGCACTCGGTATAGGGAGAACCTTTGCGTTTGGTGGTGCTCACGGATTAGATATGTATATTCCAGGTGAAAATCATCACTTTGATACAGAATTCGTTGAAGACCCAAATCATCGAACTTCTACAATTGCACATTTTTATGAAAAGTTGTTGAAACTACGTGAAAACATGAACACCCAGACTGGTAAAAAACTTGGTGACATTAGACACAATCGCATGACAACATTCCTTGATGATTTTTTCCAAGAGTGGAACGGTCTATATAAGTAAAGTTTCTTCAGCTTTTATTGAATTGTAATTTTGCTATACTAATACCCATGGACGAATCAGAACAACACCAACGAGAGCGACTTATCACTGTGCTTGGCTCACTTGAGGATCTAACTAAGCGACAAGTGTCTATCCGGTTTATCTTTTTGAAGGGCGTTATCTATGGGCTAGGAACGGTTGTCGGGGCGACCTTGCTGATCTCAATTGTATCGTATATGTTTGTGCAAGTGTTTGGTGTTGAAGTGATCGATACTGAAGCAATCCAGAATATTCAAGAGCAAATCCTAGAATAAAAGTTTTATCATTAAGACAGCAAAACCGCGATTCAGTTGAATCGCGGTTTTGTTTATGATTTAGGCTATAGCCGCCTCTCGTTTCTTCTTGATCGGTGACTTCACCGCTACTGCTGCTTTCCTTAAATTCGTCCTACCCTTTTTCTTGATATCGAAATCAAGCTCTCCCTTCTTCATCGTCACTTTGACCGTACCACCTTGCAGCATCCCTTCACCCACCATCATGTTGGCTACTGGGGTAAGGATCTTGCTTTGGATCACGCGCTTGAGCGGCCGGGCGCCGTAGCGGGCATCGTAGCCTTCGGTTGCTAGGTACGCGTAGACTTCTTTGCTGAGGGTCAGCTTGATTTCTTTGTTCTCTAGGCGCTTGATCACGTCTTCTACCTGTATCTTGACGATGTCGGCAATTACCTCGGGCGTGAGCAAGTCAAATGTAATTATTTCATCCAATCGGTTGAGGAATTCTGGCCGGAAGTATGACTTGAGACTGTCCATGACTTTGTCTTTGGCCTGCACAAATTGCGCGGCATCACCGTGGTCGTCGGCAAACCCAAAGTTCGACATGCGGTCGATATGCTCGGCGCCGACATTGGATGTCATAATGATGACGGTGTTTTTGAAGTTGACCTTGCGCCCCTTGGCGTCGGTCAGGTGGCCCGAGTCGAGTACCTGTAGCAAGATGTTAAACACCTGCGGGTTAGCCTTCTCGATCTCGTCGAGCAGGATCACGCTATACGGCCTTCGCCTGACCTGCTCGGTCAAGCCACCGTGGTCATCGTGCCCGACATAGCCAGGTGGCGATCCGATCATCTTAGACACGCTGTGACTCTCCATGTATTCCGACATATCGATTCGCAATAACGCCTCTGGATCATTGAACATAAATTCAGCCAAGGCTTTGGTCAGCTCGGTCTTGCCGACTCCAGTTGGCCCCAGGAATAGGAATGATCCAATCGGGCGATTCGGATCAGCGATCCCAGCCCGCGCGCGCTTAATCGCGTTGGCGACCAGCTTGACGGCGTGATCTTGCCCTACTACTTTCTCGGTCAAGACCTCTTCCATGCGGCCCAGCTTGGCGACCTCAGCTTCGAGCATGCGTGAGACCGGAATACCAGTCCAGCGGGCAACTACACCAGCGATATCTTCGGCGGTGACTTCCTCGCGCAGTAGCTGGCGCGTGCGCTGCAGCTTCTTGAGCCTTGTTTGCTTGACCTTCAAGTCTTTCTCGATATTGGGAATCGTGTCGTAGCGGATCTCGGCGGCCTTGGTCAGGTCAGCGTGTGCTTCGGCGGCGTCGGCGTCGTTGCGTAGTTCTTCTAGTTCTTTTTTATACACACCGATCTCATCAAGTGCCTCACGCTCGTTGTTCCACTTGGTTTCTAGGTTGGCGGTCGTTTCTTTGAATTCACCGATTTCGTGATCGATTGCTTTGAGGCGAGCTTTCACCTTGGGTTTGTTGCTGGTGATCTCGAGCTCCTTATTGAGCGCTTCACGCTCGATCTCTAGTCGGCGGATTTGGCGATCAGTCTCGACCAGCTCGGGCGGCTTATTCTCTAGCGAAATCTTGAGCGCAGAGGCAGCCTCGTCGATCAAGTCGACGGCCTTGTCTGGCAAAAATCGATCGGTGATATAGCGGCTTGATAGATCAACCGCCGACAGAATCGCATCGTCGGTAATCCGTACGCCGTGGAATAACTCGTACTTCTCGGCCAACCCACGCAGGATCGCGACGGCGTCTTCTTGGTTGGGCTCATTGACGTACACTGGCTGAAATCGCCGCGTCAGAGCTGGATCTTTTTCGATGTACTTTTGGTACTCTTGCAGCGTAGTAGCACCGATCACGCGCATTTCTCCCCGGGCAAGCGCCGGCTTGATCATGTTGCTGGCATCCATCGAGCCTTCGGCTTGGCCAGCCCCCACGATCGTGTGCAGCTCGTCGATAAATAGAATGATCTGCCCAGCGGCACTCTCGACTTCTTTCATGACAGACTTGAGGCGGTCTTCGAATTCTCCGCGGAATTTGGTACCAGCTACCAGCAGTCCTAGGTCAAGCGACAGGATCTCTTTGCCTTTTACACTGTGAGGCACTTGGCCCATGGCGATTTGCTGGGCGAGCCCTTCAGCGATGGCGGTCTTGCCGGTACCGGCGTTGCCGATCAGCACGGGGTTATTCTTGGTGCGGCGCGACAATATCTGCACCACTCGCTGAATTTCCACGTCGCGACCGATCACTGGGTCGATCTTGTTGTCGGCGGCTAGCTTGGTGAGGTTGCGAGTGTATTTGGCCAGGGCACGGTAGGTCTTGGGTGCGGTGGCGTCGCTGATGTCGTGTTCACGCAGCTCGGTGATGGCGTTTTCGACCATTTTTTTCTTGACGCCAGTGCGCTGCATGATCTCGATCGCAGGGCCGGGGTTTTCAAGGGCCGCCACAAACAAGTGCTCGACGCCCACGTAGCTATCACCCAGAGACTCGGCAAACTTGCCTGAGAACTCAAGCGCTTTGGCCAGCTCGGGTGTGAGGTACAGCTGGTAGCCTTGCGAGACGGTATTGCTCATCTCGGGCATTTCTAGTGCCTCTAGCAGCAAATCGGTAAAGGCAATAATATCAATATCCAGCCGATCAAGGATCGCGATCACAGCCGATTCATCTTGCATCGACAATGAAGTCAGCAAGTGGATCGGTGACACATGGTTTTGGCCACGCTCGATCGCGAGTTCGTGGGCTTTGCGGATAGCTTCTTTGGCTTTGGTGGTGAAATTGTGGAAATCAGGCATGTTTCAAGGGTTTTAGTCGTTTCTTAGATTCATTATACGGGAAGGCAGGCAGTCGGCAGGGTCAGTTATGCAGGCAAAAGCGGTATATACAGTACTACGCCCCGAATGTATCTATATTGCAATAAATTTGGTTGAGAGTAAAGGTGGAAAGAAAAACCTGACAATCAATACCCACTCATCTGCATCACATGCTTTTTCAGCACCCCAGTCAGCGACTGCAGCTGCTCAATCGTATTATCTGGCCCCAAGGTAATCCGCAGGGTCGCGCTGGCTCGGGCTGGGTCTTTGGTGGTTTCTTGCACTACGGTGCTGGCGCCGCTGCCTGCACCGCTACAAGCAGACTTGGTCGAGACGGCAAACCCGTGCTTGTCGAGCACCACGGCGGCGAACTCCGTATCGAGCCCCGGGATGGAAATATTGATATTATTGGCCACGCGGTCGACGTCCACTGCGCCATTTAATACGGCTTGTGGCAGCTCTGCTTGCAGGTGTGCAATTGCGGCGTCGCGGACAGCTCGCACTTGAT
>Ga0306870_1000075_pt1 | contig 26540 bp, 17 predicted proteins | sample AntRauMeHopE1496_FD_190435 | JGI IMG/M metagenome (GOLD analysis project Ga0306870, IMG submission 190435) | Saline lake microbial communities from Rauer Islands, Antarctica - Metagenome Hop E1 #496 (v2) (version 2) | ecosystem: Environmental > Aquatic > Non-marine Saline and Alkaline > Saline ... | reverse complement strand
AATAGCGATAAGTAATCACCGTATCTTGTCGATTGATAAAGAAAAAAGGAGGATTACATTTAGTTTAAAAGACTATAGAAAAGGTGGGCAAAAAACCACACTAACACTCTCCACTAAAGAGTTTATAAGGCGTTTTCAACTCCATATTCTTCCCAAAGGCTTTACTCGAATAAGGCATTATGGGTTTTTGAGCAGCAGTTGGAAAAAAGAGAAGTTGCCGCTATTACAATTGCAATTAAGAGATAAAAACTTGGCATACATCATAACCTTTGCCACTCAAGAGAAGTCATTACATCGCTGTTGTCCGAGTTGTAAAAAGGAAACATTGATCACACTTTTTACCTTTGACAGTCGTGGTCCTCCAAAGGATTACAAGCAAATTATAAAGAATAAGCTAGAATACAAAAATTAAAAAACAGTTCTAAAAAGAGCCTTGACTTACTAGTGCCAAATTAAATTTATAATGTCGTATGAATAAATTGAATTATTTTTTGATTGATTGAAGTTAAAAATAATTAGCATAGCCTTAGTTACGGTAATTATTTTTGATGAAAAGCAGGCGAAAAAGAAACGATTTATTGCGACATTATAGGTTTAAATTGGTATAATGCCCAAACTAAAGGAAAATGATAAAAAATAGCAGATTCTCACACAAAAAAAACGTGATCTCCCTAAAAAGTAACTTATTTAGATAAGCAACTGAATAAAAAGGGATGCAAAGCACTCTAAAAATAACCTTCTCCTCTTGTAAGGTTATTGCCAACTCGTCGAATTCTCCCTTACCAGCAATCCCGGATCAGTCAACAAATCATATAGCTTTGGCATATCGGCAAGCCATATGCTTAGTTATTGTATGCTTTGCTTTTTTTGCTAATTATCCGATTTATTTTCTGGAACAAAGGAAGGTGGTAGCAGTGAATCTTTTGTCCAAGTTCCTTGCTAGTTTTCGTATTTCCACATATTGATGTTTTTAATAAAAAGAGACCTCTATTTTCCACCTTCTTTTATCCAGATTCTAACCCGCTGTTCTAAAACTGCTAGCGGCATATCACCCGCATCAAGAATGGTGTTATGAAATGCTTTGATATCAAAAGCATTACCCAAGGTTTTTTCGGCTTCTTTTCTAAGGTCTAAAATGGTAAGCTGCCCTATTTTGTAAGATAGTGCCTGTGCAGGAATCACCATATAGCGTTCTATTTCAGCGATTACACTGGCTTCCGACGCAGCTTCATTGTCGAGTGAGTAGGCTATAGCTTCTTCTCGCGTCCAGCCTTTGTGATGAAGGCCAACATCTACTACCAATCGTATCGCTCTATGCATTTCTTCACTGAGCATACCAAAATATTGATAGGGATCCTCGTACAATCCCAATTCTTTTCCAAGCGATTCAGCATACAAACCCCAGCCTTCTGAATAGGCTCCAGAATATGTAAACTTTCTAAATGCAGGAATGTGCTCGTTTTCTAACGCAAGCATCATTTGATAGTGATGACCCGGAATGGCTTCGTGTAAAAACAATGCCTCATCCGTATGGCTATTATAAGACATGACATCTGGTATAGGAGCATAAAACACACCCTGTCTTGAGCCATCAGGATTACCAGGATAATATTCCGCACTTGCCGATTTTTCACGAAATGCCTCGGTGCGGTTTACCATAAAAGCTGTTTTGGGTTTTTTGTCAAACAACTTCTTGAGTTGAGGTGCCATCCGTTTTTGAATGTCATCAAAATTGCTTAACACTTGCTGAGGATCTGTATAGGGCATTAAGTCTTTATTGGTGCGTACATAATTAAAAAATTCGACCAAACTGCCTTCAAAACCTACTTGTTTTTTAACCAATTCCATTTCTGTTCTAATTCTGGCAACTTCCGATTTTCCTATGGCAAATATAGAATCTGCCGAAAGGTTTGTTGAGGTCATGTATTCAATCTGATTTTTATAATATGCTTTACCTTCAGGTAAGAAGCCAATACCTGAAGTAGATCGGGCAGCTTTTAAATAGTCCGTTTTGAAAAATTCAGCTAATTTTTGATACCTCGGGATAATATCTTCTTCAATCATTTTTTGATAAGTAGTTTCAATAGCTAACTTTTCAGCTTGTGTAAACTCTTTAGGCATGTTTTTAACAGGGCTGTAAAATAAATGCTCTTCTACAGGACCTTTCGCCATTTCCTCAAATTGAGGAATAATTTTTAATACGATAGCTTTTGGATGCACATAACCTAGCGTGATGCCTTCCTTCATATTTACTAGTGCAGTATCTAACCAAACCGTGTAATCTTTTACTCTTTTAACCCAATTATCATAATCTTGGACTGTTGCAAAAGGTTGAAAGCTGCTGCCCAAAGCCAGTGGAGGTACGTACAGATTAAGCGAACTAATTTGGTCTATGGGTAGATACTTTACAAAATCGTGGTTGACTGCCAGTTTGTTTTTACAATACCAAACGATTACATCATAATTAATTTGGTCTGATGCATTGAGCAGGGCTCTATCATATTGCTGAATTTTATCGAGGTGTGATTGATAGAGGGCAACTTCTTTAGCTCTAAATTCATCTGTAAGGTTATTGGGCATCCTATCTAAATACCTGTTAATACCGTTACGATTTCCGTACAATGGGTTTAATACTAAACTGCCTTCATAAAAACTGTCGTAAACTTCGGAAATGGGGGGAAGTGATGCTTTTTTATTTTCTTTTTGCCTGTCTGCACAGCTTGTAAATATGAGTGTGAATGCGAGTAGTTGTAAAAGATGTTTCATTTTTGGTTTATTATATTTTCTTTTAATGATTACTTTAATCGGTTTTCGGCTTATTATCTTTTCTCTGTTAAAATTTCTAACGTTGGCTTTTTCAATTTTTGCCAACACCCCTATAAACCCTATTCAAATCCTCAGTATAGGGTATATATCTATTTAGGATGTTGTTTTATTTTTATCCAAGCTAACACTTTCACACATAGCAACAAATTAAATTTATAATGTCTTATAAACTAACTAAATTATTTACTGTCATAAAAACAAAAAGCGGGATGTCCATTAAAAATAGAATAAGAAATGTCACGTAAATAGATCTTTTGGTTTTTCAGCTTGCGCACAAGGATTAAGCTAAACTTCGTTCTAACCGAATTAAAATGTTGTGTGAACATTCGTTTTTATAATCTATTAATCATTAATTAGTCCCAAAAATGATTTGAAAGTTATCTTCAATCATAGAGACGTCTTCGTTGGACAGTTCGTCAAATTCTTTTTCTCTTTTATTCTTTGATAATTTACCGTCATTTTGACTTAGAAACTTAATCAATAAATCTACCGTAGTATCCGGCAGGGATAAAAATGTATTTACATACTGAGTCATTTTATCATATTTTTCAAAGTAATCTAATTCATCTGGGATAATATGTTCAATAGTATCCTCTATACATTCATATAAAAATTCAACTTGCAGGGTAAGGTCATAGTAACGATATAAATCGATAGTTTCACCGACGATTTTAACATTATAATCTGTAGTCGGTTTCCATTCAATCAAATCTAATCTTTGAGAAGAATATGACTCCAAGACTGATTGATATTCATCAATTCGGTTCAGTATTGCCGCAGAAATAGGAAAAATCATTCCTCTTTTTGCATATCCCATTCGAGCTAATATATGATGAACAATATATCTATGTATTCGACCGTTTCCGTCAGAAAAAGGATGAATAAAAACGAATCCAAATGCTATAGTTGTGGCTGCTAACACAGGATCATACGCAGATTCTTGTAGGGTGATGTTTGCATCTAATAGTCCCTTCATTAAAGAAGGTAAGTCTTTGACTTTGGCAGAAATATGGTCAGGCAATGGAGTAAAAGTTTCACGATCATGCTCCCCAATGAATCCTTCCTGAGTTCTCATACCCATATTTTTAAGCTTTTTTGTTCCAATTACAATATCTTGAAGACGTTCCAACTCTTCGATTGTTAGCTGTTTTTTTCCTGCTTGTCCGATTGCTTTCCCCCAATTCCTTGCTCTGATATTGGGTGGGTATTCCCCTTCGATGGCAAAAGAAGCTTTGGAATCTTTCAATAGTAGGAAGGCTGCCGTTCGTCTGATAAGTTCTTTATCCCTTCCATCTAGCCCTTTTTCGATCGAACCTGATAAATCTTTTGCTATTAGATTTTTAATTTTTTCGGTTTTTCTGACCATTGGACAGAATTCGGGAGTTCCTGGTAAGTTGTTTTTAATTCTGTGCCGAGTGGAATTTATTGAAGAACCTGTGAATTGTAGTTTCGGATTCACGATTTCAACGTATGTTCCTGTCTTCAAATCTGGTATTTCAAGGGTTTTACCCATTAGCCATTCATATAAGAACCAAACTCTTCTACTATATTGGCTTGTAGGCTCTTTATTTATCATATTAATTACTGGTTCTTCTTTCGTGTACTGGAAGAATTTTTTTAATATATACAGATCGATTCCTTCATATTTTAGAGCAAATACTAAATGACTTGTCAAGTCTTTATTAGGTTGGTGCCTTATTGTAAATACTTGCCATTGATCTGTTTTGTATCGCTGATGCTTTTTGGTAACAATAGCTAACTTGTCCGGAAGAGGAACATTTATTTTTAAGTGTTCTTCAATAATAGTTATTATTAATGCATAGCCAACTAGAACTCCTAACTCTGGAGTTATTCTTCCATGAAATGTGGTTACTTCTTGTGAAAAATAATTACTCATATTGTTTATTTGTGAAATATAATTACAAATATACCGTGAAATAGGCTTACTTTCTATGAAATATGCTTGTTATATTTAAAAAATCATGAATAACAGTTACGGATGTACTCGTAAAACTATATCCCTTTACTATGCGAATGATGCCTAGCACCCTTATAAACCCTATTCAACTCTTTAGTATAGGGTATATATCTATTTAGAATGTTGTTTTATTTTTATCTAGGTTAAAACTTTTGGGTATACTATCCAATGGAATTTTTTATTGTTTTATTGTTCCTCGCTAAAACTCGAGTATAAATTTCTATGATTTTTGTAGCTATTATGACCTAGAGTGGCCTAGATATGTCTTAAGCTTGATCACAGTTCTATAAGGTGAGTGGCAAAACTATGACGTAAAGTGTGTGGAGTGCTCCAAGGCTTAGTGTTGGTGTTTTTACAGCTTTGATTTGCCGTTTTTATAAATTTTGGAATCTACCTGAGTGTAGCCGTAAAATTTAGATTTTTGTGAACTTCCAAAAATCGTTTTTTGGGACAGGAGCTTCGTAGGTTTTAAAATCAGTGGAGCCAGTGACTTGATAAGTTAGTTTCCAAGCATGTAGGCAAATAGATAGAGGGAAGTATTCTTGATCTGAACCATATTTTTCATCACCTATAATAGGGAGCTCCATATGTGCTAACTGAGCTCTTATTTGATGGAACCGACCAGTTTTGGGTTTTACCTCTAAAAGATAGCCAAAATTATTTTCGTCTATAACTTGATAAGAAAGAATGCACTTTAGGGATTCTTTGGATTTTAAAGACACGATATCTGCTCTTTTTTCTAGGTTGTTTTTTACAAGAAAATTAGTCAAGGTTTTTTTGCTCTTTAACGGCTTTTTTTGAACAATTGCCAAATAGGTTTTTTGAACTTTTCTACTGCTAAACAGCTCATTGAATTCCACAAGAATACTTTTTTTCTTAGCAAAAACCAATACCCCACTTGTCACACGATCTAATCTATGTATAACCCCGATATAAGGCTTTCGTTTATTTTTTAAAAGGTGATTAAAAACTTGATTCTCCACCGTGAGATTCTCATAAGGACTTTTTTCACTAATAAGCCCAGCCATTTTGTTCACGACTATATAATCGTTGTTTTCTTGTATTACTTCCAGGTTGAGCATCAGCAGCAGTTTTCTTTTTAAATTTTACTAGGGTATTTATACTTTCTCTAATTTTAAGTGATTACAGCTATCTCATTTTGTTGACTTTAATAAAATAATGATCATCAAAATTGACATAAAGTACCCCCCTTAGTCATTACAGCTTTAACTTTTCACAGCACTCCTGTAGCAATATGTAATTATTTAGCGTCAATGGTAGACTATTTTCGTTTTTATTCGTCCCTTTTTTAGTCAGTACTAAAAATACATCAACTTATTGATTTCACAAAAGTCGCAAGCTGCTGTATTCAAATAAGCCTATTTTTTTTATTTAAATAGACGTTTTAAAATAGTTTATTAGCCCCTTATATCATAAACCAGACAACCCCAGATTTTTCTGAGGTCGTTATTAATTGGAGTTTATTTTTACTGATACTTAAAAGAGTCCCATAGGCTTCTTGTCATAAGAGACCAGCATGTTTTTTACAACACGGTAATGATCTAATGCCATTTTATGGTTTTCACGATCGAATCCTGAATCTTTCACACCACCAAAGAGAGCATGGGCAGGATACGTATTGTATTGGTTTACCCAAACTCTACCAGCTTGAATAGCACGTGGAACTTGGAATAATTCATGAGCATCACGAGACCAAACACCTGCTCCTAAGCCATAAGGTGTATCGTTAGCGATAGCTATTGCTTCTTCCGTAGAGCTAAATGTAGTCAACGCGACAACTGGCCCAAAAATTTCTTCTTGAAATACACGCATGTCGTTTGTTCCTTTCAATACTGTTGGTTGCACATAGTATGCTCCAGAAAGATCGCCTTCATGGTTACCAGCTTCTCCAAATGCTAACACAACCGCACCTTCTTCTTTACCGATATTGATATAGTCAAGAATCTTTTCACATTGTGCTTTAGAAACTTGAGAACCAATCATTGTTTCCTGATCTAGAGGGTTGCCTGCTTTAACTAGCTTTAAGCGGTCTTGCATCTTTTCTATAAAAAGATCAGCAATGTCTTCGTGAACTAGAATACGAGATGGTGTTGAACTGAGCGCTTCGATACTTCGATAGACTCAGTATAAGCTTAGTTAAGGTTTTTCAGCATCTTCTTCAAACTAGTTTGTCATGCTGAACTTGTTTCAGCATCTAAACCTTAGGTGATCAAATCGCTTTAGAATACCCTCGCTAAGACACAGTAACCCGCCCTACCTTCTGGCAAAGGCAGGTTAAAGGTTGACAAATTTTGAATGTTGGTAGCTATGAAATCTTGAAACAGGTAGGTCTTGATAAAAGTCTTTAAAGTCTCTTAGATCAGCAAATAGAAATAATCGATAATGTTGATTATGCATCAAAACTCTATTTCAACATTTTGAGTTTCACCGATGGAGAACTTATCGGATTGTTTGTTAAAAGTTATATAGAGGAAATACAAATACTCAATCCGTATTTAAGTCTCATTTTAACGATTCCTAGTTCTTCTGAAGATGATATAATCTCTAGCTTTTCTTCTGAACTCCGCTTCTTTTATTTTATAGCTCAAACGTTTTATACCAAATTAGACCTATAATAACGCAATAAATCGTTTCTTTTTCGCCTGCTTTTCATCAAAAATAATTACCGTAGCTAAGGCTATGCTAGTTATTTTTGATTTCAATCAATCAAAAAATAATTCAATTTATTCATACGGCATTATAAATATAATTTGGTATTAGAAATGTAAAGGTAAAACAAAAAATATCTGGTCAATTTAAAATTGAACAAGCCGCACAAAATTTTGCGCAAATACGATCTGTCATAGACACCATAATTAAAAATGGGCTAAATGTCTTGGATGGATTAGCGCTTATCGCTAAATTTGAGTTTAAACGGGTAGACTGATTATACCAATTTAGTTTTGAAATGATGCATTAAAAATTTGAATTATACTACGACTTAGCTCAGCACAGGTTTTTTACTTAGTTGAGGAAAAAAATATAAGCATAGCAATAGTTACGGTTTTATTTTATGACAATTAGTAAATGAAAAAGAAACTGATTTTACACAACATTTGAATGCTAAATTGGTATTAGTTACGAAGAATTAAACCACGGGTATTTTTTCTTCTCTTTTAGGAAACGCGGGTGCTATTGAAAATGGCAAACTGGAAAAGGATTTCGGCAAACTTTTAATTTCTTCTGAAAATATTGAAGTTGGATTCAAGTTGATTTGGGATACCTTTATTTTTATAAATAAGTGGCTTATCATTGTTGATGTTCAGTGGCTTACATGTAAAAAAATCGAATATTTTTCAGTAAACTATAGAAGCATTCTGGTTTAGCATAGAAACTGCCGAAAGTTTTGATCAGGCGGCAGAACTAAAGATTTGGATCTCCGGGGGAACAAACGCTTTCTGTGACAAAGAAATTCAACAAAAGTGTCGACATATATGAAGTTCAGAAGGTATTGGCACAATTTACACTATAAATCCTTCTCCCGGAACTGCTTAAAAAGTAGTTCCGACCTCTCCGAAGGAGAGGTTAAGGAAATCTCTGAGTCGTCGTGGAATTTATAATTGGAAATAACAGTCGGAATTAATCCGGCTGTTATTGTATTAGGTTTCTTTGAAACTTGTGGATTAGATATCAGTGTTGTGTAAAATTTTATCGGTGAAATTTATCCCCCTTAAGATTGTATGTTTTCTTGTGAATATGTACATTTTAACTGCAAGGATATTTTCACCCAAATAGGTAGAAACAATGGAAAGGGAAAATACTGTGAAGAATTGTTTTTATTGACTTTTTCCACTTTTTTATTAACAATTACTTCCAGATTTAAGGTTTAATATTACTTTGCAGCCTTATCAATTTGAAATACCAATAAATTAAAATTTAAATGAAGATTCTTTATTACAACGACCTTGACTTTTCCAAAGTAAAGAAACAATTTGAAAAAACATTGGGCTTTCTCCGCAATGGGGATTTCAAATCGGCGGAGATAAAAAAGATGCAGCCCACACCCTATTACAGAGCAAAACTTGATGTTGAAAACCGTTTGCTTTTTAAATTTGCGTCTTATGAAGGTAAAACCTATATACTTTTACTGGAAGTGATCCTCAACCATGAATACGAGAAATCACGTTTTTTGAGGGGAGCTGAAGTGGATGAAGGAAAAATCAAAGCATTGCCATCAATAAAGGAAGTACAGCAGGAAGATATCCTTTCCCTTAGCTATATCAATTCCAAAGCTACCAGTTTCAACCTGTTGGATAAAGCTATCTCTTTTGATGAAAGTCAGGAGATTATTTTTCACAAGCGCCCGCCCGTTATCATTATTGGGTCGGCCGGAAGTGGAAAAACAGCACTTACATTGGAAAAGATCAAGATGCTCAAAGGAAAGATCCTATATATTACTCTTTCGCCCTATCTCATAGAAAATTCAGCAAAACTCTATTATTCGTACGAATATGATAATGATAAACAGGAAGTAGAATTCCTGTCCTTCCATGATTTCATCCAAAGTACCCGTGTTACACAAGGAAGGGAAATAGATTACAAAACATTCGAAAATTGGTTCAACAAGTTCCGTAACATCGCAAAAATCAAAGATTCACATAAGCTTTACGAGGAATTTAAAGGAGTGCTCACGGGGCTCAATGTAGAAAAGGAATTCCTGAGCAGGCAGGAGTACGAAGCATTGGGCGTAAAACAATCTGTATTTCTCGCCGGTGAAAGACCAGAAGTATATTCTTTTTTTGAAAAATACCTGCAATTCTTGAAAGTAAGCAATTTGTACGACATCAACATAATTTCACACCAATGGTTGCCTTTGGTCAAACCTATCTATGATTTTATCATCGTGGATGAAGTACAGGACTTTACCACGGTGCAGTTGCACCTTATCTTAAAATCCCTGAAAAAACCTGAGAATTTTATTCTTTGTGGAGATTCCAATCAAATTGTCCATCCAAATTTTTTCTCTTGGTCCAGTGTCAAGTCTTATTTGTTTAAAAGTGAGCTGAAGGGCAAGGAAATCAATATCCTCAAAACAAATTACCGAAATGCTCCTGCCGTTACTGACCTAGCCAACAAACTACTTAAAATCAAAACCAGCAGGTTTGGTTCCATTGACAAGGAGAGTGCTTACCTAGTCAATTCCATTAGCAAAAAAAATGGGGAAGTGGTGTTTTTGCAAAGCAACGATAAGGTTAAAGCTGATCTGAACCAAAATACCAAAGGCTCCACAAAATTTGCGGTCATTGTGATGCGGAATGAAGACAAAGCAGAAGCCAGGAAAATATTCAAAACCCCCTTACTATTTTCCATTCATGAAGCAAAGGGTCTGGAATACGACAATATTATCCTGATGAATTTTATCAGTAAAAACCATAGGGAGTTCCGTGAAATTACAGATGGTGTGGATCCTTCCGATATTAGCGATGCGCAAGGCATCAAATTTTCCCGCGGGAAGGACAAGACGGACAAATCCCTTGATGTCTATAAATTTTACATCAACTCCCTTTATGTTGCGATTACCCGTGCAGTAGAGAACCTATACTTGCTGGAGGCATCTCCCAAACATGAGATCCTTAAGCTCCTTGACCTGGTTGAAACACGGGACAAAGTAGGGGTCAAGGAGCAAAAATCTTCCCTAGATGATTGGAAGCAGGAAGCAAACAAACTGGAAAAGCAGGGCAAAAAAGAACAGGCAGATGAAATTCGACAAAATCTCTTAAAGGTCCAGTCAACGCCCTGGGAGCCTCTTCTCAAAGAAAATATACAGCAATTAAAAATAGAAGCATTGGATCCGGATAGTTATAATAAAAAAGCAAAAGACCTTCTTTTCCATTATTCCTTGGTCTATAACGATAGCGATGCCATTGATGAGTTGGTAGCGCATAAATACAGGCGTGCAGAGAGCCCAGAAAAAGAAAGGAATTCCCTTTTCCGAAAATACTATTCGCATTATAAGACTGATAATATCAAAATGTTGACTGTAAATATCAATAAATACGGTATCAACTATAGGGATCAGTTCAACCTCACTCCTTTACTGGCAGCTGTTTATTCAGGCTCGGTGAAACTGATTAGGTTTTTACAGAAAAACGGTGCAGACAGTTCTGTTTTGGATAATGAAGGGAAAAATGCCTTGCAAGTCGCTTTAAACAAATCTCATTTTTCGAGCGGGTATGCTGGAAATGAACTGGGCAGCATCTACAAACATATCCTTACAGATAGTATTAAGGTAAAGGTGGATAGCAGGATGATCAAAATCGACAACCACAAGATAGAATATTTTTTGCTCAATTATATGATTGCCCTTCAATCTGTACTTATCAAAAACAAGAGTTGGGCAAAAGGGGTGAAAATGGCTGACTTTATAAGCACCGTGTACAATTATCCAGAAACCGTATTACCGCATTTTAGGAAGCAAAGGGCTTATTTAAATCAGGCCATTGCCCGTAATGAAATAGATGCCAAAGAAGACATCAGTAAAAAGTTGTTTTTAAGGGTCTCCAGGGGATTCTATGTCTTAAATCCTGAACTGGAGATTTTAATAAAGGAAGATTGGGTGAACATTTACGATTTAATGGGGGCAGAAAAAGTGGAGAAATTTGACGAGAAAGAATACATACGGCTTGAGCGGGAAAAAATATTTAAAGGATTTCCTAAGGTGCGCAATACGGTTAAACCAAAATAGATGAAGTAAAAAAGCCTTATTTTAAAAATGCTGTAATAATGGATTGGAAACGAATATTGGATGTTTTAACAATAGAGGATAAAGTGCTGTTTTTAGAGGAACTGCTTGAAAAAAATGAACGGGTACGCTCGCAATTTTTATCCCGGTTTAGGAGGGAATCTTTTGGTGATCCCTCATTGACCAAAGCGTCGTTTTTAAGGCTTTTTGAAGAAGAGAAAGCTGGGATTCTTAATGAGCTTGAAAGACTTAATTTTGTGGATTTTGATTGGGACAACTATATCCCACGGCACAGCGGTTATATTCCCGACTATGAGGCCTGTGAGTATATGGCGGAAGATATGATAACAAAAGTGTTCGATAAATATCGGGAAAAAATTTTGGTTTTCATCCGACAAGGAAAAGTTGCGGAAGGAGCCATGCTTTTAGCATCCGTTTATCAGTCTTGTACCGAAGCTTATTATGAAGAAAATTACGTTTTCGATGATACCGAAGAAGAATTCTAGAGACTGTTCCAGCCCACCTGTGAAGAGGTGCTGCAAGAGGTCAAATCTGTAATTACCAACGATAACCAAATCCTTGTATTTTTTGATGCCCTATTCACTCAATATTTGGGCTTTGGGGACGGTCTAAAGTATTTTGAAGCTTTATTGAAATCATTGGTACAAAATGAAAAAATGGCCGGTGAAGTGCAGGAACTGCTGAAAAAATACAAGTTTGGGGAAGAATTTTTACCACAGCTTTTACTCCAGATATATGAACTTTTGGGCACCCGAGAATACTGGCTGGATCATGCCCATCGCTATTTTAGGCAAGATAAGGAGCTTGCCGAGAAAGTGATGATTCATTACCTCAAAGAGGACAACAAGAATTTCCTGAACACTGCTGGAGAAGTTTTCACTGCTTTCCCACATACCTTTGACCGTTTTATACTTGAAAACTTAGATATAAAGGAAGAAAGGGGGTATTACAAAATGGTGTTGCTCAGGATCACCGAGCATGAAAAGGATATCCTTGCTTATAAAACATTGAAAGAATTGCTTTCTTTAGAAGAAAAAGAGGTTTTTTTTGACGGGATATGGGACAAGGTTTTTTTGACAAGGATTTTTGAATTGGAAAACTACTACGGTCGGATCCTTGATTTGGTAAATGCCAATCGCGACTCCTGGGAGTTGAATGAAATGATCCTGCAAATTATCCCTGTTTACCCCAGGGATTGTTTTGAGATTTTGGAAAACAAAATTTCCCAATCACTAGCTAGTGAGCGGGGAAGAAATTCTTATAAGAGGATTTTAGAATGGATGGAACTCCTCCGAAAAATACCTGGGAAATCAGAAAAAACTAATGGGATCATCCTGAACGCGTATCATCATAAACCCAATTTGCCTGCATTAAAAGATGAAATGAGAAAAGCTGGTCTGCCCCGTCAATCTTAGGCTTCACCCTGAGACTAGTGCTAAAATAATTTATCCAGTGTAGGAAATTGACGTATTTTAATGATCTATAGAAAGTAAAAGAGTTAAAAGTTAAAAAGGAAATAAAGCCTGGAGGATGAAAAAATTAGTTAATACCTAAGAATAAAATCTGCGGGAGAAAGCCAGAACTTTAGATAACGGGAAACGGTGAATTGTCATTCCGACGATAGGAGAAATCTCAATGTCATTCCGACAGAGAAGTTTTTTACTTCGACGAGGAATCTTTTTTTTTATTTCAACACGAAATTTTTACGTTTTCGATAGGGAGAGATTCTTCAGTCGCGAAAAGCTCCTTCAGAATGACACTTGCGAAATGTCATTCCGACGATAGGAGAAATCTCAATTTCATTCCGACAGAGAAGTTTTTTACTTCGACGAGGAATCTTCTATTTATTTCAAAACGGATTTTTATGTTTTCGATGGGGAGATTCTTCAGTCGCTGAAAAGGCTCCTTCAGAATGACAGGGAGTCGCGAAAAGCTCCTTCAGAATGACAGTAACGAAATGTCATTCCGACGATAGGAGAAATCTGGTTGCCATTTCGACAGAGAAGTTTTTTACTTCGACGAGGAATCTTCTATTTATTTCAACACGGATTTTTATGTTTTCGATAGGGAGAGATTCTTCAGTCGCCGAAAAGCTGCATCAAAATGATAGGTAGAGATTCTTCAGTCGCTGAAAAGCTCCTTCAGAATGACACTTGCGAAATGTCATTCCGACAGAGAAGTTTTTTTACTTCGTCGAGGAATCTCTTTTTATTTCAACACGGAATTTTTATGTATTCGATAGGAAGAGATTCTTCAGTCGCGAAAAGCTCCTTCAGAATGACAGGGAGTCGCCGAAAAAGCTCCTTCAGAATGACAAGGAGTTGCCAAAAAGCTCCTTCAGAATGACAAGGAGTCGTCGAAAAGGCTCCATCAGAATGACAGTGGCGAATTATCACGCCGACTTCAGTTAGACCTTATAATTCAAGATGGAGGTTGAGGTGAACTTTCTCACTGAAGCTGAATATCGTAAAAGTTAAAGCTAGCGCAACCAAAATCTCGCTTGCGGAAATAAAAGCTCTTATTAATACTCTGTAGCAATTACTTTCTTGTGAATTTAAACTTAAGCTGTATTTTTAAGTCCTAGAATTAAATTAAAAACTATATGAAACATTTAAAGTTTGGTTTCATCTTATTTTTGCTGTGCACTGTATCTAGTGTGATGGCTCAATATGATGTCAAAGCCAATTACGACAAGCAAGAAGTAGAAATCAAAATGCGCGATGGTGTAAAACTGCATACCACTATTTACACGCCTAAGGACACCTCAAAATCTTATCCGATCTTGATGCAACGTACGCCTTATAGCTCTAGACCTTATGGCGAAGACCAGTATAGACGACAAATAGGGCCTAACAAATTTCTTATGGAAGAGGGAAATATTATCGTCTACCAAGATGTGCGTGGTCGCTGGATGAGTGAAGGCAAGTATGATAATATGCGCGGTTTTATCCCAAAGAAAAAACGCAAAGAAACAGATGAGGCCTCAGATACGTATGACACGATCGACTGGCTTGTGAAGAATGTTGACAATACTAATGGAAATGTAGGGACTTGGGGGATTTCTTACCCCGGGCACTATGCAGCCATGTCGGTACTCTCCGATCATCCTGCCTTAAAAGCAGCTTCGCCACAAGCGCCGATTGCCGATTTTTACTTTGACGACTTTCATCACAATGGTGCTTATTTATTGAGCTATTGGGTGGCTACGGCAGTGTTTGGTTATGATAAGGAAGGACCCACTACAGAATCTTGGTATCCCATTCCAGACATTGGTACTCAGGACGCCTATCAATTCTTTTTGGATATTGGTCCCTTGTCTAACCTCGATAAGTATTATGGCGAAGACAATGTGTTTTGGCAACAGCTAAAAGATCATCCAGACTATGATGAGTTTTGGCAAGAACGTGGTCTTGTGCAGCATATGAAGGATGTAAAACCTGCTGTCTTGACGGTTGGTGGTCTGTTTGATGCAGAAGACCTTTATGGTCCTTTTGAAATCTATAAAAGCTTAGAAGAAAATAGTGATAATTTTAATGCTCTTGTTTTTGGACCCTGGAGTCATGGCGATTGGGCTAGACTCAAGCAGAGACAAGCGGTTGGCAATATGTATTTTGGAGATGATTTGTCTGAAAACTTTCAGGTAAATTATGAAACCAAATTCTTTAATCATTTTCTAAAAGAAGAAGGGGAGTTTGATGCTGCGGAAGCTACTATGTATGATAGTGGAGCGATGCAGTGGGATGAATACGAGATGTGGCCTCCAGAAAACGTAACGGCTACCAACTTTTACTTAGGTGACAATCAAAACTTAAGTATGGAAGCCAATCCAGGTTTTGAAAATAAATTTGTGAGTGATATTACCAAGCCCGTTCCTTTTACTGAAGACATTAAGGTCACTTTTACACCAAGAAAGTTTATGACAGACGACCAACGTTTTGCCGCTCGTCGTCCAGACGTGATGGTTTATGAAACTGAAGTGTTGGAAGAAGACCTGAAACTTTCTGGTGAAATTTTAGCAGCTCTTGAGGTTGCTACCACGGGAACAGCTTCAGACTGGATTGTGAAAATCATCGATGTGTATCCTGCCGATGCAGAAGATTCTGAAGAAATGCAAGACCACTTGAAGATGAGCAATTACCATATGATGGTAAGAAGTGAAGTCTTTAGAGGTCGTTATAGAGAAAGCTTTTCGGAGCCTAAGCCTTTTGTACCTAATCAAAAAACAAGTGTAGATTTCCAGTTACAAGATGTTAATCACACGTTTAAGAAAGGGCACAAATTGCAAATACAAGTGCAGAGCACGATGTTTCCTTATATCGATAGAAATCCACAAAAGTATGTAGACAATATCTTTGAAGCTACAGAGGACGATTTTGAAACGCATACCCATACTATTTATGGAGATTCAAAAATTGTTCTTCCTGTAGTGAAGTAATATAGAAATAGCCTACTACAAAAAAGACCTCGAGTGAATGCTCGAGGTCTTTTTGGCTAAAACTAAAACAAATAAAATTAGTTAATCATCAAGATTATAGCTAAATTTTCGAACAAGAAGCAAAAGTTTAAGATTTCAGTTTCTGGAGATTTTGTAAATTATAAATCTTTAGAGGAGGCTAGCTTAAAAACTGATGAAATTCACAATTTTGAGGCTTGGGAATACAAAATTTTATTACCTAAGTAAAAATGGACTATATTTTATAAAATTTTAATAATGTTTATCCTTCGAAATCGTTTTAGTCGATAACTAAATTAGTGAGAATCTTATATTTAAAATATATTTGAAAAAATGAGTAAGAAATTAACTAAAATAGCTGTTTTAACATCCGGTGGTGATTCCCCTGGGATGAATGCAGCCATAAGAGCAGTTGTAAGAAATGCTGCTTATACAGGTCTTAAATGTGATGGTGTTTACAGAGGTTACCAAGGCTTAATTGAAAATGAGTTTATCGAATTAGGTCCAAGGGATGTCAAAAACACCATTAATAGAGGGGGTACTTTTCTGAAGTCCGCTCGTTCAAAAGGGTTTATGACCAAAGAAGGTCGGCAAAAAGCCTACGATAACTTAATGGCTAGAGATGTAGATGCTCTAGTGGTTATAGGGGGTGATGGAACATTTACAGGGGCTTCTATTTTTAGTAAAGAGTTCGATATCCCTATTATTGGTATTCCTGGAACCATAGATAACGACATCAACGGAACCGACTATACTATAGGGTATGATACGGCACTTAATACAGTTGTAGAAGCCATAGATAAAATTCGAGATACAGCAAGTTCTCACGATCGCTTATTTTTGGTAGAAGTTATGGGCAGAGATGCTGGTGATATCGCCTTAAATAGTGGGATAGGTGCAGGTGCTGAAGAAATTCTCATTCCTGAAGAAAATATGGGCATAGAGCGTCTGTTGGAATCTCTTGATAAAAGCCGTAAAACTGGTAAAACGTCTAGCATTGTAGTCGTCTCTGAAGGAGACCAAATTGGTAAAAACATTGCTGAGGTGGCAAATTCTATTCAAACTAGGCTTCCGGATTACGAAGTAAAAGTAACTGTGCTTGGCCATATCCAACGTGGAGGTTCTCCAAGTTGCTTCGATAGGGTTCTTGCCAGTAGATTAGGTGTAGGAGCTGTTGATGCACTGCTTGAAGGATACTCTAACATTATGGTTGGTATAGAACACAAAAAAATAGTGTACGTTCCCTTTGATACTGCTATTAATATTAAAAAAGTATTAGACAAAGATTTAATAAGAGTTGCAGATATTGTATCCTCTTAAATATATAATAAACCTTAAAATTCAATAATTATGACAAAAATAGGTATTAACGGTTTCGGCCGTATTGGTAGAATTGCTTTTCGTATAGCAATGGATAATAAAGATGTAGAAATTGTAGGAATAAACGATTTACTTGATGTCGATCATTTAGCTTATATGCTCAAATACGATTCAGTTCACGGAAGATTCAATAAATCTGTTGAGGTTAAAGATGGTCATTTAGTTGTAGATGGTAAAACAGTTAGAATTACCGCTGAAAGAGATCCAAAACAATTGAAATGGGACGCTGTTGGAGCAGAAGTTATAATGGAATGTACAGGAATTTTTAATAATAAAGCTTCAGCTGCTGCTCACATTGAAGCAGGTGCTAAGAAGGTCGTTATTTCAGCTCCTACTAAAGATACTCCTATGTTTGTAATGGGGGTGAATCATAAAGATGCAAAAGCTGAAGATACAGTTGTGTCTAACGCTTCTTGTACAACAAATTGCTTAGCTCCTTTGGCAAAAGTAATCAATGACAATTTCGGAATTGTAGAAGGCTTAATGACAACAGTTCACGCAGCAACTTCAACACAGTTTACAGTAGATTCTCCATCTGCCAAAAATTACCGTGTTGGTAGAAGTGCTATGAATAACATTATTCCTACAAGTACTGGTGCAGCTGTAGCAGTGACTAAGGTTATACCTGCATTAAAAGGTAAACTTACAGGAATGGCTTTTAGAGTTCCAACAGCAGATGTTTCTGTAGTAGATTTAACGGTTAGAACAGAAAAATCGGTTTCCTACGAAGAGGTAAAAGCTGCAATGAAAAAGGCTTCTGAAGGAGATTTGAAAGGAATTTTAACTTATACAGAAGACGAAGTTGTATCTCAAGATTTCGTATCTCATTCGGGTATCTGCAACTTCGATGCGAATGCGGGTATTGCTCTTAATGATAATTTCTTTAAGCTTATCGCTTGGTACGATAATGAATGGGGATTCTCAGCAAAAATGATTGATTTAGCAGTTCATATTGCTAAAGTTTAATTTATAATTAATCTAAAAAGCTTGAATAAATCACTGTTCAAGCTTTTTTAATATATAAGACTATGATACTTATTGCTGATGGTGGGTCTACAAAGTGTGATTGGATTTTATTGGATGATGAAGGAGAAGTTGTAACCAAAACTAGAACTAAAGGATTAAATCCTGCTGTTTTTAAACCCGATATTTTAAAGTCTCGCTTACAAGAAAATAATGCGCTAAAGCAAATTATTCCTAAAGTGAGCCGAGTTGATTTTTACGGAGCAGGTTGTGGCACTCCAACACCCATAAAAAACTTAAAGGAGATTCTAGAAGACTACTTCAATGTTGCTGAGGTGAATGTTGAAGAGGACATGGTTGCTGCTGCATTAGCTGCGACTACAGAGCCCAGTATCGTCTGTATATTAGGAACTGGATCTAATTCTTGTTTTTTTGATGGTAAAAAAGTCCATATGGAAGTGGAATCACTTGGTTATGTCTTAATGGATGAGGCCAGTGGTAACTATTTTGGTAAACGTTTAATACGCGACTACTACTATAAGACGATGGGAGAAGATATGAGTAAAGAGTTTGCTAAGCGCTATGATCTTTCAGCAGACACTATAAAACGAAATGTTTACAAAGAAGATAACCCCAATACCTATTTAGCCTCTTTTGCTGAATTTATTTTTACTGCACAAGAACGAAATGGGTATTTTTATAAATTGATTTATGAAGGGATGGAAAAGTTTATTGAGCGCAGAGTGATGTGTTATAAACAAGCTCAAAATGTTCCTATCCATTTTATAGGCTCAATTGCTTTCTTTTCTGAAGATATAATTCGTGATGTTGCTAAACGGTATCACTTAAATATTGGTAACGTCATCAGAAGGCCTATCGATGGTCTTATCTCTCATTATAAAAAAAATGTTTTAAAAGTTAAATAAATGCCACTACATACACAGTCTCCTTTAGATTCAAAACACTGGAAAGCTTTAGAGACTCTTTCTGAAAAAGACTATGATTTGAAGTTGCTTTTCGCTTCAAATTCTCATAGATTCAAAGATTTCTCTATTCATTCTGATGATTTTTTAATTGATTATTCCAAAAACCTAATTGATAAAGAGGTTCTAGATCACTTAATAAACTTAGCAAAAGAGGCTGGTTTGGATGAGGCTATCAACAGTTATTTTGAAGGAGACCTCATTAATCAAACCGAAGGCAGAGCGGTATTACATACCGCTTTAAGAGCCTCTAAAAATAACTCGGCTCAAGTTGATGGTAAAGATGTTTTTGGAGAGGTACAAGAGGTGTTGTCTAAAATTAAAGAATTTGCAGATCAGGTAAATTCTGGTGAACGCGTATCTTTTAGTGGAGATAGGTTTACAGATGTTGTCAATATTGGTATAGGTGGTTCAGACTTAGGTCCACAAATGATTGTAGATGCTTTAGCCTACTATCAAAAGGATATAAAACCCCACTTTATTTCCAATGTGGATGGAGATCACGTGATGGAAACCATAAAAGGTTTGAATCCCAAAACAACACTTTTTCTTATTGTTTCCAAATCTTTTACAACACAAGAAACTCTTACGAATGCTAATACTGTAAGAGACTGGTTTTTAAAGTCAGCCTCCCAAGAAGATGTCAAGCATAATTTTGTAGCGGTTTCTACCAATATAAAAGCAGTAGAAAACTTTGGAATAGATAAAGACAATATTTTCCCGATGTACGATTGGGTTGGTGGAAGATTTTCTCTATGGAGTGCAGCTGGTCTATCGATAGCAGTTAGTCTTGGTTCAAAACATTTTCAAGAGCTTTTGGATGGTGCTGAAGAGATGGATCAACATTTCAAGACCACAGATTTCAAGACTAATATTCCAGTTATACTTGCTTTACTAGGTATCTGGTACAATAACTTTTTGAAAGCTGAAAGTGAAGCTGTTATTCCGTACACCCAATACTTACAAAAACTAGCTCCCTATCTGCAACAAGCATCTATGGAAAGCAATGGTAAAAGCGTGGATAGAACTGGACAGAAAATTACTTATCAAACAGGTACACTTGTTTGGGGTGAACCAGGGACAAATTCTCAACACGCGTTTTTTCAGTTAATTCATCAAGGAACCAAATTGATTCCATCAGATTTTATTGGGTATAAAATTCCATTGCATGGGAACAAAGAACATCACGATATTTTGATGGCCAATTATTTTGCCCAAACAGAAGCCTTGATGATTGGAAAATCTAAAGAAGAAGTAACCAAAGAGCTTCAAGACCAAGGTATGAACGAAAATGATATTCAAAAGCTATCCCCTTTTAAGGTTTTTGAGGGTAATAAACCTACGACTTCAATTTTAATGGATAAGTTAACTCCAAAGTCACTAGGTAAATTGGTAGCGATTTATGAGCATAAAATTTTTGTTCAAGGTGTTGTCTGGAATATATTCAGCTACGACCAGTGGGGAGTGGAACTTGGCAAACAACTAGCTAAAAACACCTTGAAAGATATCGAGTCTTTGACTACAGAAGGTTCCCACGATGCATCTACTAATGCCTTATTAAAGCATTTTAAGGCTTAGGTTGTTCTTTAAAGTTTTAACTAAACCCGAAATGCTTGCATTTCGGGTTTTTTATGTGCCGTAATCTGAGAACAAATATTTACAACAAATTAAACATTTAAAAACCACAGCAATCACGCGATATGTTTTTAAAAAAGCATATTTTTAGTTAACTAACTTTTAATCTATGTATTATGCTAGTTAAAGTCTTTGGAAGTTCGGTTTTTGGAGTAGATGCTGAAATAATTACCGTTGAGATTAATATGGAAAAGGGGATAGGCTATCATCTCGTTGGTCTTCCAGATAACGCTATACGCGAAAGTAGTTTTAGAATTCAGGCGGCTCTCAAGAATACAGGCTTTAAGTTTCCAGGGAAGAAAATCATTGTTAATATGGCGCCAGCAGACATGCGAAAAGAAGGGTCTGCTTATGATCTAACTTTGGCTTTAGGAATTCTTTCTGCTTCCAATCAAATTAAATCTGAGGAGATTGGCAATTATATTATTATGGGAGAATTGTCTCTAGATGGGAGTTTACAGCCCATTAGAGGAGCTTTGCCTATTGCTATAAAAGCAAAACAAGAAGGCTTCAAGGGCTTTATTCTACCAAAACAGAACGCCAAAGAAGCTGCCATTGTAGATGATCTGAAGGTGTATGGCGTCGAAAGCATAAGTGAAGTCATTAATTTCTTTGATAAAGACGAACCCTTAGAGCCAACAAAAATAAATACCAGAGAAATATTTTATAATAACCTAGCTCATCCAGAATATGACTTTGCAGATGTTAAGGGGCAAGAATCCATAAAGCGGTGTATGGAAATTGCAGCAGCTGGAGGGCACAATATCATTATGGTAGGCCCACCAGGATCTGGTAAAACTATGCTGGCAAAACGCTTACCTAGCATTCTCCCTCCAATGAGTTTGCAAGAAGCTCTTGAAACAACCAAAATACATTCAGTAGTAGGTCGTGTAAAAGAAAATGTAGGACTTATGGCAGAACGACCTTTTAGAAGTCCACATCATACGATATCTGACGTAGCTTTAGTTGGTGGCGGAGCTTATCCTCAACCTGGTGAAATTTCTTTAGCACATAATGGCATTTTATTTTTGGATGAGCTCCCTGAGTTCAAAAGAACAGTTTTAGAAGTGATGCGGCAACCTCTAGAAGATCGCGAAGTCACTATTTCTAGAGCAAAATTCACGGTCACCTATCCCTCTAGTTTTATGCTTGTCGCGAGTATGAATCCTAGTCCAAGCGGTTATTTCAACGATCCAGATGCTCCGGTGACCTCTTCGCCAGCAGAAATGCAACGCTATCTCGGGAAAATTAGCGGCCCCCTTTTAGACAGAATAGATATTCATATAGAAGTGACTCCAGTTCCTTTTGATAAGCTTAGCGATGAACGCAGAGGGGAAAGCAGCGTTGATATTCGTCATCGAGTGACAAAAGCCAGAGAGTTTCAAACGGAACGTTTTAAGGATTTTGAATTGGTGCATTATAACGCTCAAATGAATGTGAAACACATTAAAACCTTTTGTAAACTCGAAGAGTCTTCTAAAGCACTTTTAAAAGCGGCGATGGAAAAGCTTAACCTTTCTGCTCGGGCTTACGATAGGATTTTGAAGGTAGCGAGAACCATAGCCGATCTAGAAGGCTCTACGAATGTCACAGGAACACATATTTCTGAGGCGATACAGTATAGGAGCTTAGATCGTGACGGGTGGCTGGGTTAAACGCTCGCTGCAATACGAATTTCGATATTTTTGTTATGTGATGTTGTAAATAGATTTTATTAATTGCTCCAAACTTTCAATTTATCACCAAAACCTGTATTAAGTATAGGTTTTGTTAGCACCTTTTTTATAATGTCAAGTCAGATAAGTCAGTTCCGAAAATAATTTGCTCAGGAGTTTTATTAGTATTATCCAAAATGACTGTTCCAAACAATTCAATATCCTCTGCTATTTGGTCATTTCTCACTAAATCTTGGGTCATTGATTCATTTTTCGTGAAGAAAAATCTCAGTCATTGTATTTAATAAAACAAACGAATACAATTATCTTCTGTCCCAAATTGGTCATCATTTAGTAGATGAGAAGCAACATGTCTATTAAAATTCGCCCACCAATTCTCGGGTGGAGTTAGTTTGTAAAAATGTTCATCCATTATTTTATTTCAAGTTTAAACGTAGATAATATGAAAAAAAAATATTATGTGGGCAAGGTTGTCGTTGAGCAGCCCTTTTAAAGAATTTTCTAACGTCTTCAAAGTCTGGTATTGTATCTGGATAAGTATACCCCATTCATCGGATTATTATGCCCTCTATAATTGGCAAAAGAGTTAAATAGCAACTAATAAAGTTCGATAGTAAGACAAAATAGCAGCATCAACCAATTTTTAAAAAAATTTCTAGTGTTCAATTTATTCTAGATGTCCTTTCGTTTGAAGTGCTCTTAGTCTTGGATGAAAAGTCACTTTCCCTATAATCTTAATTATTTCGGGCTCTGATGCTGGTAAATTATCAGATAAATCCTTTATACCAAGGAATTCTCCATTGGTTAAAAAACGGTTCTAAAAGAGCACTAGCAGAGTAATGCCCAAACTGAAGGAAAAAGGGTAATATCAAGTGAAACTTACATAAAAAGAAACAAACGAACCCAAAAAACAGTTGCTTCAAGTGACCATCAAAGAAAAACAGTGCCTAATTTTAAGTAAAACCGACCTTATCCTTTTTGAAGGGTCTATGCCTAATCGTCGATTTCCCCCTTACTAGCAATCCTGGATCAGTCAACAAATCATATAGTGACTCCGCTAAGCCAGTTGAAGTGTTGGCCTATCGGCACGCCGTATGCTTAGTTTTTGGCAGTAATTATATTTTATTCAATATTTTTTATTCCAATTAAATTCGAAACAATAAATATTATTGTATATTTACAATGATATAAATGTAAAAATACAATTATGAATGTAAAGATGAAATCAGAAGATTCAAATAAAAAGAAAGGTGTAGTAAAAGCTAAAGTTGCTAGAAAAGAAAGGAATCCAATTAATCCTACTAAATTCTCACCCTCTTGGGTTGCTGAGCATTCTAAAGATGCTCCAGGATTTAAAATGGAATTAATAGGTCGTATCAGAGAAGGTGTTAAAAAGACAGATTGGAAGCAGTTAATACATTACACAGATTCTACTGAAAAAGAGTTTGAACATATACTTCCAGCATCTATTAGTAGTATGCAAAAGAAAACTGTTTATGGAAAGGAAACTTCAGAACGAATTTACGAGTTGGCGAGATTATTCGGATTAGGTTATGAAGTCTTTGATTCTAAAGAAGACTTTAAGAAATGGTTAATGACGCCATCAAGGACTCTTGGTAATAAAATTCCATTTGAACTACTTGATAGTAGTTTTGGTTTTGAAATAGTTGAAAGCGAAATTACCAGAATTCAGTATAACGTGTATAGCTAATGATTGTATATAGAGTAGCTAATGTTAGATATAAAGATTTAACCCTATCGGGAATAGGGGCTGAAAAGGTTGGTGGTAGATGGAACGAAGTTGGAACACGAGCTGTTTATTGTTCAGAAAATATTTCATTAGCATTGTTAGAGTATTATGTTCACTCTGAAAACATTGCATATTTGCCTAAAGAAATATTAATTGCGAAAATTCAATTTCCAGATGATTTCGTAGTAAAGGAATTAAAAGAGCTTCCAGAAAGATGGAATCAGCACCCATATTCTTCTAAAACAACAGAGATTTTTACAGATTTAGCAAAAGATCGAAATGTTTTTGCATTACGTGTACCATCTACTATTATTGGATTAGAATCAAATATTATCTTAAATCCTTTGCATATAGAATTCGGAAAAGTAGAAATTATAGAGTTCATTAAATTACCTATTGATAAAAGACTTAAAAAGGATAAACGAGAATAAATTAATTAAATGCTATTATTCAGGATGGGTCATAGTTCTGAGTAAGGTTTTGTTCACACCTTGTTTTTACTGGTATTTAGGCAGGCTTAATGTCACTCATTCTTGCATCTAAATTAGCAATTTGTTTTTGAAGTTCTATGACCTTCTATTCCTTTTTTGGTCAAGATATTCATAAACAGTAGGAGGATTGTAGTGTTGATTTTTGTGGAGCATATTCCAAAGTATGGTAGCTAATTTTCTTGCAGTAGCAGAAACAGCGACAGTCGTGGTTCACCAAAGGATTACAAACAAATTATAAAGGATACACTAGAATACAAAAATTAAAAAACAGTTCTAAATAGATCCTTAGCAGAGTATTGCCCAAACTGAAGGAAAATTATAAAAAATAGGAGATTCTCACACAAAAAAAGAGCAATCACCCTAAAAAGCACCTTATTTAGATAAGCAACTGTATAAAAAGGGATGCAAAGCACTCTAAAAACAACCTTCTCCTCTTGTAAGGTTCTTGCCTACTCATCGCATTCCCCTTTACTAGCAATCCCGGACCAGTCAACAAATCATATAGCGGACTCCACTGAGCCTGTCGAAGTGTTGGCCTATCGGCACGCCATATGCTTAGTTATTGTAAACAGTTTTATAAAGTATATTCAATTCCAAAATTAAATACAAATGATTTAATTTCATCATCTCGTTTTAACAATCCATTATATAACCTCAAATTAAGTTTAACTCTTTCACTAATTTTATAACCAAATCCAAGTGAAACTCCAAAATCAAATGAATCGTCACTTTCCCTAATAATAAAACTATCATCTTCACCGTCTATTATTTGCTGTGAAGAATTCAGACTTCTGTCAATAATAAGTCCAATTTGGGGACCACTTTCAAGATAGAATTTATTACTTAAGAATACTTTTACAATTAAGGGAATAGAAATAGTCAATTCATTAATTTCATATTCAAAGTTATATTTATTCGAATTTGATATAGGATTACCATTAAAATCAAAATTAGGTATGTTTAAGCCTTTTACTAGTACTTTACTGCCTTGTAATGCAAAAAGTAACTCAGGTTGAAATTCCAGTTTTTCTTTAAGAGAAATATTAATAAATCCACCTGCATAGAATCCGAACTTGTAGTTATAATCTATTGAATTTTTATTCGGGACAAACTTTCCATTGTTAATTCCAGTTTTTATTCCGAAATTGATAGGGCTATTTTGCCCATAAATAACAGATAAATTTAAGAATAAAATCAAGGTTAAAAATATTAATAGTTTTTTCATGTAGGACTGAGTTTTTAATTGTTTACAACGTTGTTGTGTATGATTAGTTGCGTGTTTTAAGCACTAAAGTTAGCAAATAAATCACAGATAGAAAGTCCGCGAGGACTTTCGTAAGTAGTCTATAACCAAGCAATTAATTATACACGGCTTAAGTTTGATTTCTAATATAATACTTAGTTTTAGTTATTAATCAGAAAGAACAAAGGAGAGAATTAAGGTTACTATATACGGTGAAGTTTCAAACTTCGACAATCCCGATGCTTCGGGAATAATCCTCTCTCTTTTACTACTTTAATCTCTGTTGGGTTTAATTCCCCGAGGCTTGCCTCGTTTATTATTACTATTTTGTGACTCGATGTCACAAAATAGTAAATTCATACACAAGAGCCATAACGTAACGGTGCTTCTTTACCATTT
>Ga0306870_1000072_pt1 | contig 27519 bp, 24 predicted proteins | sample AntRauMeHopE1496_FD_190435 | JGI IMG/M metagenome (GOLD analysis project Ga0306870, IMG submission 190435) | Saline lake microbial communities from Rauer Islands, Antarctica - Metagenome Hop E1 #496 (v2) (version 2) | ecosystem: Environmental > Aquatic > Non-marine Saline and Alkaline > Saline ... | reverse complement strand
GGTTTTAGCGTTTCATGAATTGGCGACCAGCAGCGGACAAGCGCAGATGGGTTCTCTTGCCGAGGGGATCTATACCGCAATGTTGACGACTGTAGCAGGTCTTATCGTAGGGATTATCGCTTATATCGCCTATAATCACGTGGTGGTAAGAACCGAAAAGGTCATACACCAAATGGAAGCTACCGCAGTCGATTTCTTAGATTTATTGAACGAACCTAGTTAATTATGAATTTACGAGGTAGAAATAAAGTAAGTGCCACCTTTAGTATGTCGTCTATGACGGACATTGTTTTTTTGCTACTCATCTTTTTTATGTTAACATCACCGGTAATTACTCCAGAAGCCCTAGACTTGATTTTACCTAAGGCCAAAGGTAAAACTACGTCTCAACAAAATGTGGCAGTAAGCATCACCAAAGAGTTGGACTTCTACATCAATGATGAGAAAATAAATTCCAACAGAATAGAGAGTGCCCTAAAGTCAAAATTAAATGGCATTGAAGAGCCTACGATTATTTTGAGAGCTGAAGAAGGAGTTCCAATAGAAAAAGCTGTCCTCATTATGGACATTGCTAATAGAAACCGTTTTAAAATAGTTTTGGCGGTTAAACCCAATTAAGCTGTGAGCATATTCAAAACGAAACACGAGAAAAAATCCTTCCTTATCACTACAGGACTCTATCTCCTGTTTATTTTATTGATGTTTTTCTTTGGTTTACAATATCTTGACCCATCAGAGGAACGTGGGATTGCCGTGAATTTTGGAACTACCGATTTTGGCTCAGGAGAAGTTCAGCCGACTGAACCTATCAAGACCTCCCCTCAAAAAACGAGTACTCCACCTCCACAGGAAGTTGAAGAGACGAGCACTACAGAAGACATTAAAGAAGAAGTCGTCACTCAAGAAACTGAAGAAGCCCCCGTCATTGAGAAAAGTGAAAAAGTGGTGAAGGAGACTGAAAAGCAACCGGAGAAACCCAAAGAAAAAGTACAGAAGAAGGTTGAAAAGACTCAACCTGAACCTACTCCAGAACCCGAGCCTGAACCCGTTCCTGAACAGAAGCCAGAGAAATCTGTTACAGATGCTATGGAAAGCCTTATGAATGGCCCAAAAAACGATGGTAGTGCTGAAGGTGGTGAAGGAGATGACAACCAAGTTGGAGATAAGGGAGATCCTGATGGAGACCCTAATGCCAACAATTATTATGGAACAGGAAAAGGTCTCGACGGAGATGGCAATTACCGCCTTGGAGGTCGTAAAGCTTTAAGCAAGCGAAAGTTTGTGCAGGAGTGTGACGAATCTGGGGAGGTGGTCGTAAGAATTGAAGTGAACCGAAATGGTGATGTTGTAAAAGCAACAGCTGGTGTAAAAGGAACCACCAATAGCACTTCTTGCCTTTTGGATCCTGCAAAGCGAGCAGCTTTAGCTACCAAATTTAACGGTGACGCCAAAGCACCTAACACCCAAATTGGTTTTATCACTTACGTCTTTAAATTATCTGAATAGATATGGATTACTCAGAAACACTAACATGGATGTTTGAGAAACTTCCGATGTATCAGCGATTAGGAAAAACAGCCTTCAAAAAAGATTTAACAAACACCCTAGAGTTATCAAAAGAACTGGGTTTTCCAGAACAGCAGTTTAAAAGTATCCACGTAGGTGGCACCAATGGAAAGGGTTCTGTGAGCCACATGCTTGCCTCTATTTTACAAACTTCTGGCTATAAAGTAGGTTTATACACCTCTCCGCATCTTAAAGATTTTCGGGAACGCATCAAGATTAATGGTCAGGAGATCCCTGTGCAAGATGTCATCGATTTTATAGGCGATCATAAGTTATTTCTAGAAACCCAGCAGCTCTCCTTTTTCGAAATGACGGTAGGCATGGCCTTCGACTATTTTGCAAAACAACAGGTAGACATCGCTATTATTGAAGTGGGCTTAGGTGGTCGACTGGATTCTACCAACATCATCACTCCTCTGCTTTCTGTTATCACCAATATAGGACTAGACCATATGGCTTTTTTGGGTGATACTTTAGAAAAAATCGCTGGTGAAAAAGCGGGTATTATTAAGCAGAACATTCCTGTCGTTATTGGTGAAACAGTGCCAGAGACCAAACCCGTTTTTCTAAACAAAGCCAAAGCAGAAACTGCTTCTATATATTTTGCAAAAGACCTAGAGACTGAACTTCCTGACTGTGATTTGAAAGGAAGCTACCAAAAAAACAATATTAGAACTACTTTACAAGCCATAGCGATTTTGAATCAGATCGACGGGTGGGCTATTCAAAAAGCAGAAATTGAAAACGGCTTGGCAAACGTCAAATCGAACACACGCTTCCAAGGGCGATGGGAAATCCTAGGTAAACGACCAAAGATTATTGCCGACACGGGACACAACGAAGAAGGACTGCGTTTTGTCATAAAACAGCTTTTACAAGAATCCTACGAACAACTCCACATCGTCTTAGGCGTTGTAAACGACAAGGATCTGGATAAGATATTACCCTTATTTCCAAAAGAAGCCTTCTATTACTTTTGTAAGCCAGATGTTCCTAGGGGGATGGAGGCTGAGTATTTACAGAAAAAAGCTCAGGATTTCTTTTTGAACGGTGACGTGTTTATAAGTGTGGGAGACGCTTTTAAAACCGCCAAACAATCCGCTAAAGCTAGCGATGTCATTTTCGTTGGAGGAAGTACATTCACCGTTGCAGAAATTTTATAAAAAGTGAAATTTTTGTTTGTGAAATCAAAATAAGGTTTATATTTGCAATTCCAATTTAGGGCGATTAGCTCAGCTGGTTCAGAGCACCTCGTTTACACCGAGGGGGTCGGGGGTTCGAACCCCTCATCGCCCACTAACCCTAGCTTAATGTTAGGGTTTTTTACTTTTAAACCGGGTCATTAACTCAGTTGGTTCAGAGTGTTACCTTGACAGGGTAGAAGTCACTGGTTCGAATCCAGTATGACCCACATCAAGCAGAAATCCAATGTGAAAGCATTGGATTTTTTATTTGGCATAAACTCAAGCTTGCTTAAAGGTTTGTGCCAAATAAAAAAGACAGAAAATGCGATAGCAGTTTTTGGATGTCTATTTGCAGGAGCAGGATTCTACTCTGAATCAACGCTAGTTAATCCAGTATGACCCACATATATATCTTAAATTAAGCCTGACTATTAAGTAGTTAGGCTTTTTTATTTTATATAATTACCCACATTATTGCCCGCAAATTAAATAAAAGTCGTTTTTTGTTGCTTGTTTTTCTGTTAATCCCTTGAATGCAACTTTTAGATTTAATTAGGGCTTGCTGATTTTCAAAATTAGTATACATAGTGATACTGTTGATTTGTATGTTTTGGTTGGCTATTTTTGATTAGATATGTGTTGTAATTTATTTTACGAAAGAGTTTATCCCATTGAATAAGTCTCATTTTGAAAAAGGCACAAAAAATAGCGTATTTCTCAGCTATTTTTGTCAATGTTATAAGGTTCATCACAAAGAATATGGCTCCAATCCAACTCTGTGAAGTGTCGCTCCTTTTTGCTTTTATGCTTGCTAGACCGTAGGCGTTTTTTCCTTGTCCAAATTTAGCTTCAATGTGATTCCTTTCATTGCGCTCCTTCTTGAGTTTCCTTTTTTGATAGGCGCTGAGCTCTACTTTGGGAGGTCTTCCTAGTGGCTTTCCAACACTACGTATTCCCTTTTCCTTAAGCCATTTTCTGTTTTTTCGATTAAGATATATTTGATCTGCCAGCAGTAATTCTGGATAGCGATTATGGACGGTCCTATAAGCTTCTACTTGCAGTATTAAGTCTGTAGATTCATTGAATTGATTCCAGTTAATGTGTTCTACTCGACTCATTCCTTCTACAACACTTGCACTTATCTTTGCGCCAAATTCTGTGGCTGCTTTATCCTTTCCTCTTGGGATAGGACGCACATAAGGCTGGTAAATATTAACTATTCTATCCTTTACACTATGAATTTTGTTTTCATACATATAGACTTGTTGCTCATAAAGATGCTGAATTACCCAATATAATTTCTGGTCTCTATCAGACAATGGGAATCTAAAGGGGTATTTGTTTTCCAAATCTACAAACATTCCTAGCTTTTGTGGTTGCTCTCTTTGTTCTTGAATTTGGTTAAGTAAATTTTCTATATACCTTAAATTACGTTTTAAATAGCTGATTTGCTTTCTTATAAATTTACGGATTACTTTTTTAGACTTCCTCCGTTTTTTAGAAAAAACGAGGTATTCTGTTCTAGCTATTCTACGATAATCTCTAGGTTTAATGCCTGTTGCTACTTTTTCACAAAGCAAGTCTATCATACCCTCACTTTCTTTTCTTGCTGTATTGAGCAGTCCTGCATCAGTAGGGAATACTATTTTTTGATTAGCTACCGAGGCATCAATTTTTAATTTACCCTTGTTGTTAGAACTGCAAGTGGACTGCTTAGCGACATTATCCTTATCATCATTCTTGTAAATCATCTTATGCTTTGTGGGCTTTAATTGGTCTGCTCTCTCCATTATTAAAACATTCCAAGAATCAAAACGGCTTGACCCCATACGTTTACGTATATCTACTAAGACTGTAGGATGAAAAGGTATTTGAGTTTGAAAACTTTTTAACCCACAAAAATATTGCAAATAGATATTTTCACTAATCATCTCAACACACCCTCTATCATCTAGTCCTAATTTGTGCTTTACGATGATTGCCGCTATTACCATTCTTACGTCAATACTTTTACGTCCTGAATTTGAGTGGAGACTCTTGGAATAAACCTCGGCCAGTGAGTCCCATGGAATAAGAGTTGCTAGTTTTACCCAACGATTATCAGAAGATAATTCTCGATCAAAAGGATGCGAAAAGCCATCCAAAGTAAGTTGATTTGCTGGGGTATATTGTATCATAACTGCAAGGATTTATACAGTAATTTACAACAAATAGTGCAGTTATACAACAAATATTGAATGCTTTTAACACCTAAATGCCTATAAAACAATAGCTTAAAATAATTATCTTAGAAAATCAGCAAGCCCTAATTATTATAGATTTTTTAAAACAGTCTTTACATAAATCACTGATTGCCAATTAAAACAGACACAAGAGAAATTATATCTAAGACCTAGAAAAAGTTTTAATTATAAAAATACTATATTAGTAATTGATCAATTATCATTTAATGATGAATTTACATTTATAATTTAATCCAAATACCAAGTAAAACACTTTATTATGAAAAAACTATTACTTCTTACGTCATTTCTTTTTACACTTACATTTTACGCCCAAAACAACCCAGACTTTTATCTTGCTCCCAATGGAGTGACTTGCCTATGCCCAGAGGCTGATTTTGGAGACACAGGAACCTTAACTATTAACGGTGAAACCAAAACCTTTACCAAGCGGACTCGGGAACAACTTGATGCATTGATTGATAATGATGATCAAGATTCTCAAATTACCCTCACCTGTACAAGTGGTATAACTGATATGGAATCTATGTTTTCGGAGGCAACATCTTTTAACCAACCCCTTGATAATTGGGATGTAAGCCAAGTCACTGATATGTATGCTATGTTTTTTGGTGCAACATCTTTTAACCAACCTCTAAATAATTGGGATGTAAGCCAAGTCACTTCTATGGTATTTATGTTTGGTTTTGCAAGTTTATTTAACCAACCCCTTGATAATTGGGATGTAAGTAATGTTACAGATATGAAAAGCATGTTTACTAAAGCTACTTCTTTTAACCAACCCTTGAATTCTTGGGATGTGAGTAATGTTACTAATATGCGAAGCATGTTTAATCGTGCAGAGTCATTTGACAAACACCTTGATTCTTGGAATGTTTTAAATGTCTCTAACATGGCAATTATGTTTTATGGTGCATTATCTTTTAACCAATCTCTTGATAATTGGGATGTAAGCCAAGTCACTAATATGAATTATATGTTTAATCTCGCATCATCATTTAACCAACCTCTTGATAATTGGGATGTAAGCCAAGTCACTGATATGAAATTTATGTTTGATCGCGCATCATCATTTAACCAACCCCTAAATAATTGGGATATAAGTAATGTAACAAATATTAGAGGTATGTTTTTTGAAGTATCTTTATTTAACAAACCCCTTAATAATTGGAATGTAAGCCAAGTTACTGATATGGGATTTATGTTTGGTGGTGCAGAGTCATTTAACCAACCTCTTAATAATTGGGATGTAAGCCTAGTCACTGATATGGAAGCTATGTTTAGTCTCGCAAAATCTTTTAACCAATCTCTTGATAATTGGGATGTAAGCCAAGTCACTAATATGAATTATATGCTTAGAAGCGCTTTAGTATTTAACCAAGATCTATCTGGATGGTGTGTAGAACAAATACCAAACGAACCTCAAGGATTTGCTGATTTCTCTCTTTTGCAAGACGACTTCTTCCCAAATTGGGGTGCTGAGTGTAACTTATCCACTACAAAACCAGAAACTATTGGATCAACTATTCTAATATATCCCAACCCCTCAAATTCTAAAGTGTTTATAGAAAATGATGGGCAAATGATACTTTCTAAAATTAAATTGATTGATATGTTATGTCGAGAAATTAAGATCTTCTCAGCAGGCCAAATAACCCATGGTCTTGATGTTTCAGGAGTAGATGCGGGTAATTATTTTGTTCAGTTTACAACGGTAGATAACCAACAATTTGTAAAGCGATTAATTGTGAACTAAACACCTTACTGTAAATACATTATGGTTAAAGCCTATACAGTTCCAAGGTGATTATAAAGCCATTAAAGGTTACTAACTAACTAAAGTATTCAGATATTAAGTGCAGTTCGAAAATCTGATCTAGATGCTAGAATTACAAGATTTGTGAAGAATAGAGAGTGAAAACAACTTATAGTTATATCAGATAAGGATGTATATGTTAAAGTTCTTACCCCTACTTTCTTTCTTTTTCCTGTAAATAGTTGCTAAATTTTTGTTACTCATCTGTTATTAATATATTATAACTACTTGATATACAGTATATAAATAGCCTAAAACCATCCTTGACAGGGTAGAAGTCACTGGTTCGAATCCAGTATGACCCACATCAAGCAGAAATCCAATGTGAAAGCATTGGATTTTTTATGTGGTATAACCCCAAGCTTGCTTGAGGGTTTATACCACATAAAAAAGACAGAAAGATGCGATAGCAGTTTTTGGATTTCTATTTGCAGAAGCGGGCTTCTACTCTGGATCAACGCTAGTTAATCCATTTTAAAATTGCTTAAAGCTTTACTTAAACAAATAAAGATAGAAAATGCGATAGGAATAGTTCGATGTCTATTTGCAGAAGCGGGCTTCTACTGTGGATCAACGCTAGTTAATACAAAATGACCCACCAAAAAACAGGCTCAAGAGCCTGTTTTTTAATGCCTTAACTTCCAGATTCTTTTTTTTCTTTTCTATAGATTTGATACTCAAATGTGGCTTATAAGGATTTTTGTTACTTATATGTTACTCGTTTTAACCTAAAACACCAGTCAAAATGAGCGTTAAACTTAGAGAAAAAAAGTTGTCTAAAAGAGGTATAAGTTTCTATCTAGATATTTATAAAATGGAAAGAAATCTTATGATACTTTGGATATAAAAATATACCCTGGAGATACTACTCAACAGAAGAAAGAAAAAAAAGAAATTGCTAAACTTGCCAGAAACAACAAAGAGATCGATCTTATATCTAATGCTTACAATTACATCCCTAGTCACAATAAGAAAATAAAATTTTCTGACTACGCAAAGGCTTATCTTGATAATTATACCAAAAGGGATAAGGCTATGATTGATACTACTATAAAACAATTTAAAACTTTCCCCAATAACTCAAATTTGAAGCTAAATGCTATTGATAAAAGGTGCTTTTGGATTACAAAGATTATTTAGAAGAAAAAGCTGGTCTTTCTGGAGAAACACCGTATAATTATTTTGCAAGACTTAAAAAGATACTCAATGATACTTATGAGCATAATATAATTCCGAAAAATCCTGCCTCTGGAATCAAATTCTCAAAAAGATCAAAAGATGACACAATGAAAAAACAAGTCTTTTCGACATGTGAACTTGAACTATTGTACAAATCAGAATGTAATTATCCAGAATTGAAAAATGTAATTATCCAGAATTGAAAAAAGCTTTCCTGTTTGCTTGTGGAACGGGCTTAGGACTAGCTGAAATTTTAAAATTACGATGGACAAATGTCAAAAACGGTATCCTGGTCAGTAATAGAGTAAATTCCTATTTTGTTAATCCTTTGGTTTATTTAAAGGGTGCTGAGATTGATAATTTAAAAGCTATGTGTAGAGTTACTGATAGTGCTATGAATTGGAAAACAGCGCTTTATGAAAACAAATTTAGTGCAAAACCCTTTGAAATTTTCTCACATATGAACGAAGCTATTATCTGGGCGACAGATTCACTTTTTATTATTGAATAATTTTATGTGAATATCAGTTTCTTCCATTATATTTAGGTTTTTTAAAAATAATGCCGGTTAATTCAATTTAATCTGTATGAGATATTCCATTGGTATTATGAAAATTACACACGTAAGTGCAGAGTGTTATCCAGTGGCCAAAGTAGGCGGTCTGGCAGATGTTGTGGGAGCACTTCCTAAATATCAAAATGATCTTGGAGAGCAAGCTATCGTTATAATGCCCTTTTACGACCTGGCTTTTATTGCTAAAAATAAATTCAAAAAGGTGGATGAAGGGAAACTTAAATTAGCGGATAGAGAATATAAATTTAACGTGCTTCAACTCTTAAATTTAGAGCTGGGTTTTGAAATCAATTTGATCGATATTCCAGAGCTGCTTTTTAAAAGTTATGTTTACTCTAGCGATGATACAGAGCGGTTTATGGCTTTTCAAATTGCCGCTTTACAATGGTTAGGTAAACAACCACAATTACCAGACGTGATTCATTGCCACGATCATCACACGGGGTTGATTCCTTTTATGATGCAACATTGCGATGAATTTGTTGCTTTTAAAAATATACCCAGTGTTTTAAGTATTCATAACGCTCAATATCAAGGCTGGTTTTCTCATGAGCAAATCGATTTGATTCCTGCATTTAATGAAGAACACTCCGGTTTATTAGATTGGTACGGAAATATAAACCCGCTGGCTTGTGCTATAAAATGTGCCTGGCGAGTCAATACTGTTTCTCCTAGTTATATGGAAGAATTAAAAACAGCTGCCAATGGTCTGGAAGGATTGCTTAGTCATGAAGCTGCTAAATGTATTGGCATTCTCAACGGGATCGACACTCAAGTTTGGAATGCCGCAACAGATTCCTACTTGAAAATGAATTATACTGTAACCAGAAACCTGAGTGGTAAAAAAGCTAATAAAAAATGGATATGTGACACTTATGATTTAGATATTGATAAGCCCCTTTTTGTTTTTATAGGAAGACTGGTTTATGAAAAAGGATCTGATCTTTTTCCAGAAGCTTTTAAGCAAGTTCTAAATCATCAAGAAGTCTCTATTTTATTATTAGGCTCAGGAGATACTGAAACAGAACAAAGACTTGTGGACCTTAAAGATAAATTTAAAGGCAAATACAATGCTTATATAGGCTATAATGAAGAGCTATCGCATGTGATTTATGCCGGAGCAGACTTTTTATTGATGCCATCTCGAGTAGAACCCTGTGGGTTGAACCAGATGTATTCTTTAAGATATGGAACCATTCCAGTAGTAAGAAGCATAGGTGGCTTAAAAGATACTATTGTAGATGTGGAAGATGGAGGTTTTGGATTTACCCATTCAGATACCACGGTAGAACAAATGGTATCTTCCATAAAGAGAGCAGTAACACTTTTTAAAGACCAAAAAGAATTTAAAAAAATTAGAAAACAGATCATGAGCATAGACCATTCTTGGAACCGATCTGCCAGTGTGTACATACAACTTTATAACTCTATAACGAACTGATTATGATTAATGACAAGGTTTTAAGTATTATTTTAGGTGGTGGACAAGGGACAAGATTGTATCCTCTTACGGAGAGTCGTTCCAAACCAGCGGTTCCTATTGCAGGGAAATACCGATTAGTTGATATTCCAATTTCTAACTGTATTAATTCTAATATCAAAAGGATGTTTGTGTTGACTCAATTCAATTCGGCTTCTTTAAACAGACACATTAAAAACACTTATCACTTTAGCTTCTTCAGTTCTGCATTTGTAGATGTACTTGCAGCAGAGCAAACTCCTGATAATAAAGCATGGTTCCAAGGAACTGCAGATGCCGTGCGACAGAGCATGCACCATTTCTTAAGACATGATTTTGAATATGCACTCATACTTTCAGGGGACCAGTTATATCAAATGGATTTTAATGAAATGATCCAAGCACATATCGATGCAGGAGCAAAAATATCTCTAGCTACGATTCCCGTGAATGCAAAAGACGCACCATCTTTTGGTATTCTTAAGACGGATAATAATAACACTATTACCTCGTTTATTGAAAAACCAATAACAAGCTTATTACCAGACTGGACCAGTCCAGTGAGTGATAATATGGAAAAACAAGGGAAGGTTCACCTCGCTAGTATGGGAATCTATATTTTTAATAAAGACCTGTTGATCGAGTTAATGAACGATAAAAGTACCATTGACTTTGGTAAAGAAATCATACCTCAGTCTATTGATAAGTATGATATATTGAGCTATCAATTTGAAGGATACTGGACGGATATAGGAAATATAGACTCGTTTTTTGAGGCTAATATTGGTCTTACCGACGATATCCCAGAGTTCAATCTTTATGATCTCAAGCAACGCGTTTATACCAACGCAAGAATGTTGCCCACCTCAAAAATAACAGGTACGCAGTTAAATAAAGCAGTCATTGCCGAAGGTTGTATTATTCATGCCGCAAAAATCGAGCGTTCTGTTATAGGAATACGTTCAAGAATAGGTAAAGAATCAACAGTGATCAACACCTATATGATGGGTAATGATGATTATGAGACGCTAGAAACCATGGAAAAAGAAAAGCCAGAGGTGCTTTTGGGAATAGGAGAACGTTGCTTTATAGAAAATACCATTATCGATAAGAATGTACGTATAGGAGATGATGTAAGAATTAATGGTGGTAAACATTTGACAGATACGGAAACAGCTACGTATGTAATAAAAGACGGAATTGTTGTGATTAAGAAAAATGCAGTCATCCCTAAAGGTTTTTCTCTTTAAATGATGGCTCACGTAATTACATACAGTCGCTTTACAGATTTTGATATTGATTTATTCAAGAGCGGTAAACACTACCGATTGTATGAGAAATTTGGTTCTCATGTCATGAATATTGATGGCGTGAAAGGAACTTATTTTGCCGTTTGGGCACCTAGTGCCAAAACTGTTTCTGTCATAGGAGATTTTAATTTCTGGACAGAAAAGGAACACCAACTTCAAGTGCGTTGGGACAGCAGCGGTATTTGGGAAGGATTTATTCCTGGTGTAGCACATGGCGCGACTTATAAATACAAAATCCAGTCTTCACATAATAATATAGTTACAGAAAAGGCTGATCCTTACGCACGTCGTTGTGAGCATCCGCCTCGTACGGGTAGTATTGTATATGATTATAAACCCAAGTGGAACGATCAACAATGGATGACATCGCGCAAGAAAAATAATGCGCTTGATGCACCCTATTCTGTTTACGAAGTTCATTTAGGCAGCTGGAAAAAGAAACTGGAAGAGAATAGAAGCTTGAGTTATCACGAGCTTTCTATTGATCTGGTAGCTTATGCAAAAGAGATGCAGTTCACACATATCGAGTTCATGCCTATTATGGAGTATCCTTATGATCCTTCGTGGGGTTATCAAATCACGGGCTATTTTGCTCCTACGGCAAGATTTGGATATCCAGAAGAGTTCCAAGAATTGGTAAACGCCTGTCATAATGCTGGAATAGGTGTTCTACTCGATTGGGTACCATCACATTTTCCAGAAGATGCACATGGATTAGGCCATTTTGATGGAACACATTTATACGAGCATCCAGATAGAAAAAGAGGGTATCATCAAGACTGGAAATCCTTGATCTTTAATTACGGTCGCAATGAGGTAAAAAGCTTTTTAATTTCTAATGCGCTGTTTTGGCTCGATCAATACCACATCGATGGCTTGCGAGTAGATGCAGTAGCTAGTATGTTATTCTTAGATTATTCTAGAGATGAAGGAGAATGGGATCCTAATATACATGGCGGTAGAGAAAATTTAGAAGCGATCGCTTTTCTTAAAGAAATGAACGAGGCCGTTTACCTCAATTATCCAGATACACAAACTATTGCCGAAGAAAGTACCAGTTTTCCTATGGTCAGTGCGCCTACCTCAGTAGGTGGACTTGGTTTTGGTATGAAATGGATGATGGGATGGATGCATGATAGCTTACAATATTTCAAAAAAGAACCTATTTACAGACGTTACCATCAAAACGATTTGACGTTTTCTATGACTTATGCCTTTACTGAAAACTTTATGTTGCCTTTATCTCATGATGAGGTGGTCTATGGTAAAAGCTCCATTTTAGGAAGAATGCCTAGTGACGAGTGGCAAAAGTTTGCTCATCTGAGATTGCTTTATTCCTATATGTTCACACATCCAGGAAGTAATTTATTGATGATGGGATCAGAATTTGGACAGCATGAAGAATGGAATTTTAATGGAAGTCTGGACTGGCACCTTACTAATTTTGCGCCACATCAAGGAATTCAAGAAGTGATTAAAGACTTGAACAGGCTGTATAAAAAACAAAAAGCCTTACACGAGAAGCAATTTAGTGAGGAGGGTTTTGAATGGATTTCTCATGATGATCACGAGAATTCTGTGATCAGTTATATAAGAAAAGGAACGGATTCTCATCTAGTGGTAGTTTGTAACATGACCCCTGTAGTTCGAGATCATTACCGCATAGGATTACCAACTAATAAGAAATATAAATTGTTATTTAATAGTGATGTGATGAAATATGGAGGATCTGATAAGGTCGTGAAAAAATCGTTCACGCCTCAAGAAAAAGAATGGCAAAATAGGAAGCAAAGTATAGAATTGAGATTGCCGCCTTTGGGTGTTTTGGTTTATGGAGTTTAGATATTTGTTAATTTAGCAGGCTTAATTTGGTATTATATATGAATAATTAATGTTTTGCGATTTTATTCACTATTTTTCTTTTATTAAATAAAAATATAATCGTATTTTATTATGAATTACTCAATTTTAGCCCCATTTTTATCAAATTTATAACGCTATCTATGGCGTAACTATCTCTTTTTTAAAGAGGTAATTAAGCAACTTTTTTATATTTTTCCGTCACAGAATAATTATTTTGGGATTGTTTTAAATACATTGAATATCATCAGGTTATGATTACAAATACAGAATTGCACAGTCAAGGAAATGTCTTTCCAGGGAAATTAATCTCTTTTGATCATGTGGTAGATACGCTCACTTTTCATGCTGATAACGGTGTTATTTTGCGGGTGCAAATTTTTCGCGACAGCGTTATAAGATTTAAATATGGTACGGGCGGTGAACTTGAGAAAGATTTTTCTTATGCGGTAGAAGCTACTAGTAATAGAGGTTATAACAAACTTAATGTTGTAGAAAAGAAAAATTTCTACGAGATTACTACCTCAAAGATCGTATGTCATATCGCAAAGGCCGATTTAAAATCTCGCATTTTTGACCTCACAGGAAATATTATCTGTGAAGACGAGTTGGGTTTTCATTATGAAGAAAGTTATCAATATGGTGGTGAGGTAGTTAAAATGTCTAAAAAGGCACATCCTGGTGAGAGTTATTACGGTCTCGGCGATAAGCCAGCAGATAATAACTTGCGTGCCAAAAGATTTGAAATGTGGGGAACAGATCAATATGCATTTGGAAAAACCACAGATCCGCTTTATAAGAATGTACCCTTTTACATAGGTCTTCAAAGCAAAGTGGCCTACGGTATTTTCTTTGATAACACTTTTAGATCCTTCTTTGATTTTGCACAAGAGCGTCATCATGTGACTAGTTTCTGGGCGCAAGGTGGGAATATGGATTATTATTTTATTTATGGTCCAGATGTAACTAGTGTGGTAAGTGTTTATACAGAGCTTACCGGTAAACCAGAATTACCACCTTTATGGGCGCTTGGTTTTCACCAGTGTAAATGGAGCTATTATCCAGAAAGTAATGTAAGAGAAATCACGTCAAAATTCCGCGAGTTACAAATTCCCTGTGATGCTATTTATTTGGATATTGACTACATGGACGGCTTCCGTTGTTTTACATGGGATAATGAGAAGTTTCCCAATCCTACTAAAATGATCAGTGATCTAAGAGAGGATGGTTTTAAAACCATTGCTATTATTGATCCGGGAATCAAGGTAGATCCAGATTATTATGTCTATCAAGAAGCTATGGAAAACGATTACTTCTGTAAACGAGCTGATGGTCCTTATATGAAAGGAAAGGTATGGCCAGGAGAATGTTATTTTCCAGATTATACCAACCCTAAAGTAAGAGCCTGGTGGGCAGACTTGTTCAAAGGACTGATTGCAGATAATGGTCTCGCTGGTATATGGAATGATATGAACGAGCCTGCTGTTATGGGAGTGCCTAATAAAACATTTCCAGATGACGTGCGTCATGACTATGATGGTCACCCATGTTCTCACAGAAAAGCACATAATATTTATGGTGCTCAAATGGCTAGGGCTACCTATGAAGGTGTAAAGAAATATATATATCCCAAACGTCCATTTGTCATCACAAGATCTGCTTATTCTGGTACGCAACGATATTCCTCCAGCTGGTTTGGTGATAATATAGCAACATGGGAACATTTGAGTATTGCAAATATTCAAGCGCAGCGCATGGCACTTTCAGGAATGTCATTTGCAGGATCTGACATAGGCGGATTTGCAGAGCAGCCTACTGGCGAGCTTTTTGCAAGATGGATCGCACTAGGTGTTTTTCATCCTTTCTGTCGGGTGCATTCTAGTGGTGATCACGGTGATCAAGAACCGTGGACATTTGATGAGAACATTACTAATATCACAAGAAAGTTTATTGAGCTGCGTTATAAATTGCTTCCTTACCTATACACCACTTTCTGGCAGTATGCTGAAGAAGGAACGCCTATGTTAAAATCACTAGTCGTTTATGATCAAGAAGATGCGCAGACCCATTATAGGAATGACGAATTTCTATTCGGTGATAAAATTTTAGTTTGTCCTATATTAGAACCTAATGCAAAAGGACGTAGAATGTACATCCCAAGAGGCGAGTGGTACAACTTCTGGACGCGGGAAACAATTACTGGAGGGAAAGAAGAATGGGTAGATGCAGATATTGATGAGATCCCGTTATTTGTGAAGTCCGGTGCTATTATACCGCGTTATCCTGTAATGCAGTATGTAGGAGAGAAGAAAATCGAATTTTTAACGCTAGATGTTTATTACACTGTAGGCAAAGAAAAATCTATTGTCTATGAAGATGCAGCAGACGGTTATGACTACAAAAAAGGACGTTTCAGTCTTAGAAACCTAAGTTTTGAAGGAAAGGAAAAAGAAATCATTATTTCTCAATATAAAGATGGGAAATACATGACAGAATATGAAACGCTGCGTTTTAATTTTATAGGACTTCCATTTAAAATCAAATATATTGAGGTAGATAATGTCAAGATTTCTTTTAAAGATTTAAACTATGATCAAAAAACTCAAACCATGTATTTGGACAAGAATTTTGCCGAGTTGCATATTGTTGGGAAATAAATGTAGAGTGATCCATTTATAAAAAAGAGGCTTAACGGTCTCTTTTTTTGTTGGTAATTTGTCAGATCAATTGTAATTATAGGAAATTCTTATAAGTTTCGCTTTCGCGAAAGCGGAACATCTATGCAGCAGCCCTAATACTAATAATTCACTCTTAATATTTAGTAACCCAGTCAAAGTATTTGGCAGTAATTTGATCTTTATTTTCTAAAATATATTCTTTAAAAGCAAGAGCAGCTGGAGAAAGTTTTTTCTTCTTAAACCATATCAAATTCCATTGAGTATGGATAGGCAGTCCTTCATAGGGAATCATATGAATGCCTCCTCTATCTATGGCATTTTTAATCCCTATGAGAGGCATAATTGAATAGCCAAAACCCATACCCGCAATGACCGCTTATTTAAGGGCCAAAATCTGTTACATAAAGCTGCCTTCCTATAACTTCAGTTAAAAGAGAAACTGCTCTTCAATTTTTTTGAGTAGGATAAAAACTAATGGCTGAGTAAGAATCAATGCTTCAGATGCTTTTTCTAGACTTCGTTTTTCTACTATTTGAAGCTGCTATGATACATAATATTTACTTATGTATTGCATTACAAATATAAATTAAAATTAATGAATTGAACTATGCATCTTTGTGGCGTATATTTTATCTTATAAAACATGTTACAGCAATTTAAAACTAGAAGATCTAATGAACACTCGTTGCCACCAGAGCGATCATTTCATCTTTTACAAGGTGTTAAATTAGATCGTGTTTATCGAGTACTAAGATATGGAGGTACAGCTTTATTAAGTATGGCTTATCTGCTTGTTATTAGTATTAGCGTCATAGAGAAACACCCCATGTCCTCTTATTTAATGATGTCGTTTTTGATAGTTTTTCTAATCGTTGTATTAGCAATACTACCTCATTTTAAGACTATTAAAAACAATAATTAGGATGTCAATAAGTAAAAAAGTGCTCCGTAAAGTTCAGTTAGTAGATGGAGTATTTATAGCGTCAAAAGCATCAGGCGTTATTAGTAGGCTCATCAGAGAGAAGATCAATTTTCATAAGTTAAGCCGACTATCTAAGTATGAAGAAAATGTAAATAGTGATACTAGTTATGATGATAATCGAGTAACTGAATTAACCGTGAAAAAAATTCAAAGCAATTTGTACAGAAGGAAAAAAAAACGGGTAAAAAAATTAAAATCAATGGTATTCTAAACATAGAAATCATAGACTAACTTATTTCTTTAACAAATTACTATGGATCTACATCTTTTGACGGATAACCTGTCGAATCCAGCATTGCTTTTTTTTATTTTGGGAATACTTGCTTCTCAAGTCAAGAGTGATCTTGAAATTCCTAAAAGTTCATCTAAGTTTATTTCGCTTTATTTATTGTTTGCCATTGGTTTCAAGGGTGGTCAAGAGCTATCGCATAGTGAATTTACAGCCGATATTTATTGGGCTGTTTTCATAGGACTCGCTTTGGCAATACTCATTCCTTTATATACTTTTTTCATTCTAAGACTCAAATTTTCTATTGAGAATGCAGGGGCAATAGCAGCTGCTTATGGATCTGTAAGTGCGGTGACCTTTGTTACTGCAGTAAGTTATTTAGAAATGGAAGGAATTCCATTCGGTGGTCACATGGTAGCTGTAATGGCGCTCATGGAAGCACCTTCTATCATTGTAGGTGTCCTTTTAATGAGCTTGTGTTCTAAAGGGGAAGAGCGATCTGCCAGCAAGATATGGGGTCTTGTAAAACATGCTGTCACCAACGGTAGTGTTGTTCTTATTTTAGGAAGTCTAATTATTGGTTACATAGCAAGTGATGCTCAAGCCGCTGGCATAAAGCCTTTTACAACAGATTTGTTTAAAGGTTTTCTAGCTGTATTCTTATTAGATATGGGGATTACTAGTGGTAAAAAAATAGGTGTTCTTATTAAGAAAGGTTGGTTTGCCTTAGTCTTTGCAATCGTAGTACCACTTATAAATGGTTGTGTCGTTGCTTTATTATCGGTTTATGTGATACAAGAAACAGGGGATCGCTTATTGCTCGCAATTCTAGCGGCAAGTGCCTCTTATATTGCTGTTCCAGCGGCAATGAGAATTGCTGCTCCTAAGGCAAACCCAAGTCTTTATTTACCCATGGCTCTAGCGATAACATTCCCGCTTAACATTACTGTAGGACTCCCGCTCTATTTGTATTTGATACAATGAAAAATCTGAATAATCCTGCTCTGTTTACTGTAAAGGGAAAGAATTATATTGAGAGGGTATGTTTCAATATATAGACTTCTTCGAGTAAGAGCGAACTAGCCATTAGTTTTTGTCATAAACTATGATAAGGTTCACAAGAGTAGCTAATTATAGTTGTGCGATTCCTTAATTTAAATTTTCTAGACAAGTAAGCCTTCAAAACGTAGGGCTACAAGCCACAAAACCTAAGAATAAACCCGCAATTTGTTAATATTATGCTAAATTGAGTACTTTGCTTAGCATGGTACTGTAACAAACATAGAAGTCCGTCGTCTATTAAAAAGAAACACATATAACTTAAAACATTAGAACTATGAGAACCCTAGACAACCACAGAATTTCAAGACGACTAAAGGAGACAAATTCTTACAATTGGAATTTAAAAAGACGCTACAGATAATCTGAAGGTAAACAACAATTTTAAAAACAAAAATCATGAAAACTTTAAAACACTATTTTTTCCATCGCCGGGTACAGGTCAACCAACAAAATGTTTTTGGTATTCATACCTCTGAATTTCAAAACAGCTTTGAACTGTTATCGAACCAACCAGTTCATAAAATAGGCCACTAAAAATAACCCGTAAACGAGTTAAGCTGCTAAATTTCATACCTATTATGAAGTCGAGTGTCTTATAGATGACTTCTCTGGAATGGCTTATCTTTTAAGAGCAATTATTGCTAACAAAGAACTGAGGTAAAAAACAGGTGTGGTCAAATTTTTAACCCCGAATCTCAATAAATGGCTATATTTAACAAAAATTATTTTATGAAAATAAACATATTTACAATAATTTTCTGTTTTACTTTTTTTAGTACGATTGCTCAATACGATCCGCTTGGTCAGGATCTTGTTGGTGAAAATGGAAATTATTTTTTTGGCGCATCCATAAGTATGAATAACCAAGGTGATAGAATTGCCGTTTATGAAGTATTTGTTGATGGTGACAGTAGCGGTCAGGTAAGTACTTTCGAATTTAACAATGATTCATGGAATTTAATTGGAAATCCAGTATTAGGATTACCTAGTTTTGATGGACAAGGTGCAGGAATGGTGAAACTAAACGACATAGGTAATAGATTTATATTTAGCTCTCCTTTAAATAGTGGTAATAACATAGAGGCAGCCGGTACTGCAAGAGTTTTTGAATTACAGAACAATCAATGGGTACAAATAGGGCAAGATTTATATGGATCAGAAGCAAATGATGGTTTCGGGGATTCGGTAGACATAAATGCCACAGGTAATACCATTATTATTGGTGCCACTGAAGCAGGTAAAATAAACTCAAATGAAGGTTATGTTAAAATTTATTCGTTACAAAATAATATATGGACTCAATTAAATCAGACATTAAATGGAGATCAAAATAATTCTGACTTTGGTAGTGCAGTGAGTATAGATGCGTCTAGTTCTCGAATAGCAATATTGGCTCAAGGTTATTCTACCAATAATGGATATGTACAGGTTTTTGAATCACAATCTAACTCTTGGACCCAATTAGGAAATACTATTATTGGTGAAACAACAGATGACTCATTAGGTTCTTTTAACACAAATCCTTTAGGTTTTACTGACGACGGACAAATAATTGCATTTGGTGGGAATCGTTCAACGGATAATGTAGGCTACGTTAAAGTATTACAGTTTCAAGGGAATAGTTGGGTTCCCAAAGGTCCTACAATCGTCGAAAATATTACAAATACAAGTTTTGGTTCATCTTTATCGATGAATTACAATGGAAATATTATTGTTATCGGATCTCCTGCTCAAGAAGGCATCACTTCTGTATATGATTATTCAAATGATGCATGGCAAAAAAGTATTCCAAATATTGTTGGTACTGAATCTAGTTCTTCCTTTGGTTTTTCAACCGCAATTAATTACTTGGGTACAACTTTTGCATCGAGTGCTCCATTTTTTAATGGCAATGGAAATGGATTAGGATTAGTTCTTTCATATGGGGCAGATCCTACTTTGTCAATAAATTCGTTCGATACTCTTAAAGATATTCGCCTTTATCCAAATCCTAGCTATGGATCTTTTAAAATTCAGTTCCCTACCATCATTCCCAAAATTGATATAATGATTTCAAACACATTAGGGCAGAAGGTTTATTCTAAAACCTACCATAATACCAAAGAGATTAATATTGACAAAATCTTTATAGCCGGGTTATACATCGTCACAATTAATTATAATGGAATAAGTCAATCCATGAAATTAATTGCTGATTAAAAAAATGCTGGCGCCAATAAAGTACTAAGTTAAAAAACAAGTAAAAAGGCATTAGTTTTTCACTAAAGAGCCCGTACGTATGCCTCATCATAGGATAAGCTAGATGTACCAATTGCAAAGACCTATTTCAACAACTTATGACAAGCCACTAGTAATTCTTCATTGAGTTAGAATCTACTTATGCAAATCCTACAAGCTTAGTTGTACCTGCCTACTAGCTGAAAGGCTTACAAGTTTCCTTTAATATGTATTAGAGTTAGCTATAATATTTCCTAAAAAACAGCATATCAGATATTAATTTTTAATGGTGTATATTTAATTTAGAATTAAAGACTATTGGTATGAAAACAACATTTCTAGGATTAGGCTTATTAGTACTCCTGTTTTCTTGTAAAGAAGATAAAACAGACGAAGCGTTAGTAAATCGCGAAATCAAGCAATATACTATTGAACAATTTATGGATAACGAAGCTATAGGTGGTGGAAGTTTTTCATCGGATAACAGTAGCTTACTCCTTTCTAGTAATCGCTCTGGGATTTATAACGTGTACACCGTTCCTACTGAAGGAGGAGAAATGACTGCGATTACAACCTCAGATAGTACTTCGATTTTTGCAGAATCTTATTTCCCAAATGACGATAGAATGCTTTTAAGTGCCGATGGTAATGGGGACGAAATAGATCATCTTTTCGTAAGGGATTTGGAAGGAAATATAAAAGATATCACCCCAGAAAAAGGAGCAAAATCTACCTTTTATGGCTGGTCAGACGATGATCAATATCTGTATTTTGGCTCTAATAAAAGGAATCCAAGTTATTTTGATGTTTATAAAATGTCTATTGATGATTTTTCTTCAGAACTGATTTACCAAGATGATAGTGGACTCAGTTTTTCAGGAATGTCTAGTGATGAAAATTATTTTGCACTCACCAAATCTTTAAACACAAATGATAGTGATTTATTTCTTTATGATGTAAAGACTGAAGAAATGACTAAAATCAATCAAAATCAAAGTAAGAACTCGTCTCAAGATTTCTCGAATGATAATTCTGAATTCTATTACACAACCGACGATGGTGGAGAATTCTCCTATTTAATGTCTTATAATTTGGCTACTAAAGAGAAGAAAAAAGTCCTGGAAAAATCTTGGGATATCATGGGTAGTGGTTTTACGTCCGAGGGAAAATACATGGTTATTTATGTAAATGAAGATGGTAAAAATGCAATTCAAGTTTTAGATTCCAAAACAATGAAGCCTATTGATTTGCCAGATTTTGAAGACAAGAGTATCACAAGCGTTGGTTTTAGCGATGATGAAAAATGGATGCGTATGTATGCTGGTGGGTCTAATTCCCCTTCAGATTTATATACCTATAACATAGAAACGAAAGAACAACATAAATTAACCGATGTTCTTAACGAGGCTATAGATGTTGAAGATTTAGTAACCGCAAAAGTAATTCGTTTCAAATCCTTTGATGGTGTTGAGATTCCTGCTATCTATTACTTGCCACATCAAGCGTCTTCAGAAAACAAAGTGCCCGCTATGGTTTGGGTTCATGGTGGTCCTGGCGGACAATCACGACAAGGGTTTAGTTCTCTTATTCAATATATGGTGAATCATGGGTATGCCGTTTTAGCGGTTAATAATCGTGGGAGTAGTGGCTACGGGAAAACATTTTACCAAATGGATGACCTCAACCATGGTGAGAAAGATTTACAAGATTGTGTGGAAGGTAAAAATTGGTTGGCGTCACAAACTGAAATTGACGGCGACAAAATAGGTATCATTGGAGGTTCTTATGGTGGATACATGACCATGGCAGCATTAACTTACACTCCAGAAGAGTTTGATGTGGGCGTAAATCTTTTTGGGGTGACCAATTGGATAAGAACATTAAAGAGTATCCCACCCTATTGGGAGTCTCAAAGAAAATCATTATACCTAGAATTAGGAGACCCTTTTACAGCAGACTCTATCAGATTAAAACGCATCTCTCCTTTATTTCATACCGATAAAGTCACTAAACCATTAATCGTTTTACAAGGCGCTCAAGATCCTAGAGTATTACAAGTAGAAAGTGATGAGATTGTCGCTGGTGTTAGAGAAAATGGTGTCCCCGTGGAATATGTTTTATTTGAAGATGAAGGTCATGGTTTTGTTAAAAAGGAAAATCAAATAGAGTCTTATAGTAGAATTCTAAAGTTTTTAGATAAATATCTTAAGAATGAAAATATACCCTCTGAGAATAAGACCGAAACTACCGAAATTGAAGATGTTTAAAAAAAGATCGATGTAATTAAGATATAGTGGCATTTGAAGTTGGATAATTATCGCCTTTAGCTATATATACTTCTGAAGAAGGACTCAATAAATAAACATTAGAATTTATAAAAATGCTTGTTATTTCTCCTTACCAGGTTGTATATGTATAAAATATCAGTAATTTAACTTAATTAATTAAAATGAAGTGATATGCTAAATAATGTGCTTTTTAAGCTTTTCAACGAAATCAAAGGTTTTCTGATATGTCTCCCGATTTCCCGCAGATTTTCAAAGCTATTTTTTTTACTAGCTTTATGTTTTCTTTGGTTACCATCAAATGGTTTTGCACAAACAGAATGCCCCTCCATTAAAGTAAAAATTAAGAATATAAGTAATAGTACTGGGGTTGTCGCCTGTGCAATTTTTGAATCTGGTGAAGGTTTTCCTGATAAATTTATGAAATTTGCCTCTAAAATTATGACCACACAAATCGAAGGAGAAGATGCGAGTTTTGAGTTTTCAGATATACTACCAGGAAAATATGCCATTACCGTTATCCATGATGAAAATTACAACGGTAAACTTGACTCTAATATGTTTGGAATACCAAAAGAAGGTTATGGTTTCTCTAGCGGTGCAGAAGTTACTTTAAGTGCTCCTTCTTTTTCTGACGCTGTATTTTTATATGATGGCGGAGTTTTGCAAATGTCTATATCTCTTAGCTACTAGTAATTTGATTATGAGGCTTTTAAATAGCTCGTGCTAATCTCAAAACCTAATTTTATTCACTTTTAGATGCAGTTCTAAAATAAATAACATTTAAACCATTCAATTTAAAATCAACATCCTAAATAGAGATATATCCAATACTGAAGATTTAAACAGGGTTTATTCGGATGTTGTGCTTCATTCACAAAATTCCTCTAGAAATATGAATTTTTAGTAAATTTGGAATGAAGCTGACAAAATGGACAATAATACATTGAAAATAGAACTTGTTAAACTGATATTAAATATAAACAATGACAACTTTATCAAAAGAATAACTGATTTCGTAAATAATGAAAAATCAGACTTTTGGAAAGAATTGACCACATCTGAACAAGCGGAAATTAAAAAGGGAATTGAGCAGTTAGATAACCGAAGATGGACTTCTTATAAGGAGGTTCTTAATGAAACTTTTAATTTAGAACTGCCATAAACTTAAGAATTCTATAAAAATTAAAACCAAAAAAATCGATTGCCATTGTCATCCTTTGGGTAATAAATCCATGTCTTCAATTTTCTTAAATTTCCCTTCACTAATACCAAGATAAGGATAACTTATAATAAGTATGGAATCTGATTGGGTAAAATCGTATTTACGATCAGGGTTTGTACAATCTATAGATGTGTAGGTAGAGTCTATCAAACTATAGATTCCCATTGTTGGATCCCCCATAAAAGGAGTATTAGAACAAAGCGAAACACTATTGCTAACAACGGTACTGTCTGGATAAAATGTAACTGTATTTTCACTTACTGCTTCTATAAACTGAAGCTCATCAGGAGGTATGGGCGGTGAATCGTTATTTTTTCTACCTGCAATGCGAAGCCAAGTGCCTAATATTGATATTGACTCTTCTTGTTCTTCCTCGATACTTATTTCTTCATCATTATTGCTGCAGGCCATAAAAAATGCAATTGTAATAAGTAGTATATATATCTTTTTCATAACTATTGTTTTATAAAGGTTTTTGCATCTATCATTTCATTGTCACATACCAATGCTACAGTATAAAGACCAGCATTATAAGCATTTAGATTTATGGTTGCTGTACTTGTTGTGGTATTCAAAATATGATTCTGTGAAACCCCGCTATTGTGATTAACAATCATTAAAAAAGCTGAGTTAACATTGTTAAGTTTATAATTTATCTGAAGTGTGCTTTGAGTTACGGGGTTTGGTGAAATCGAAATAATTCTACTGGGTTTTAATGTTACTTCTACTTCATCATAATCCTTAAATCCATCTGCATCCGCAATAACCTCAAGTGTATATTTTTTTACCATAGCAGCTGAGATGGTGAGTGTCGTCCCTTGGTAAACTAAATTGCCTTCTGGATCGTACCAATTGTAAGTAGCATCTTCATTTATCTCTTCGGGGCTTATGGTTACAGTTTGGTCTGAGTCAATTTGTTTATCATTACCTGCTGTAGCACTAAAAAATTCTCGCATTTTTTTATAAATAACAAATGTTTCGGCACCTATCACTTCATCTGTAATTTTATCTTTTTGTATAACGTGTATTGTGTATTTATTTTTAGACGTAAGTTCTTTAATTAACATATTGAAATGTAAGATAAGTAGCGCCCTTTCATTGGGATAAAAAATAAGGTTGTCTAAGAGAGCCCCATTAGATTCTATTAGTTTTGTCTTCTCATATTTTGTTTCCGCAAGTTCGGTATGTTGTTTTCCGCACCTTTCCCAAATAGTAAATAAAGCATCGTCCATCTCAACACCTACCTCTGCTTCTGTATAAATTGGTTTGCCAAACTCTGTAGATTCTATTACAAACTCCAAAGAAAATGCTTGTTGGTTGTTATAGGGGTTGCTCACCATTACAGTACCACTTGTGATACCATCTTCTAGATCTACGATTGTGATATTTTTCCAAGCTTGGTTATTATTGTTTCGCACCATTATGTTGGGATTAGGCGTATATCCATTTGAAAGTCCATCTTGACTACCTAATACTGTTGCTAATAAACAAAAATGCCAAGGATTATCATTACTGCTATAATCTTCTGGGTTTGGAACTACCCAAGGTATCTTTACAATAACATCATCGTTTCCAGAAATAGCAGGGATAATTATGCTATCTAATTCACCACCCAGAGGAGAACCATCTTCATTTGATAAAGTGCCATCCCAATTTTCAGGATACACTAATGCAGTATTTGCTTTCGCCCAATTGATGGTTAGGGTTTCTTCACCTAAAGAAGTCTCACAACTTCTATTAACTACGCGCACGTTTATATAATTTGGAATATTATTAGAATTATATTGTGGATTTTGATGAGTAAGACCATTATCATCTGTTATACGTATCCAAATATCCTCACTTACCCACATATTTTCTGTTACCGTATTGGGTTCTTCGCCATAATCTTCTGTACTATCTTTTATAAAAAGGTCTAAACTTTGGGTGGCACAACATTCTGTATCTACCACAGCTATTAAATGATCCAGCGTAACTAATGCATGTTTCATAGTCTGAACTTGTATTGGTGTAAAATCATCCATACAATTAGGATGAGTATATGCCATAAAATTATCTGTAGATGGCATAAATTGACCAAAATCTTGTGTCCATTCACAGGTATCTGGATTTACCTCAAAATTTAAATTGGGATCTGCAGGAGTGTCACTTATATAATCACCACAATCTTCCCCATTCGAGCCATCGGGCAACTCTGGGCAAGCATTTGGGTCAGTAGTTGTCTGTTCGGGGTCTGTACCATGAAAGGTATGCCAAAGTCCAAGAACGTGTCCCATCTCGTGAGATATAAATGGCGTATCTATTACAGGAATTTGAGGATCATCCATAAAATTTCCAGCTATAAACAATGAAGATGATACTCCAATACCTTGAGTAGCACCACCCCATGGAGTCGCTTCATCTGGAAATAAATAAATAAATATCAACACCATTAGAATTATTATTTTCCTCTAAAATGAGAATATGTGTGTTATTAAAATATCCTGCATCATCAATATAATCTATTTCATCATCCCATTCAAAAAAAATATTGAGTGGGTTGAAATCTAAGTTTAATTTTTCAAAAGCTGAATTTACCTTAGAAATTGGTTGTCCACCATTGCCATTAAAATCTCTAATAACATGCATGTATATTTTGACACAATATGAGTCCTGTAGACTTTGTTGGCTTATTGCCGCCCTATTTGAAAAAGGGTCTTGATTGGTATTATTAAATGTAACTTCACCGCAGCTTAATTGGGAAATAGCAGGAGTACTAAAAATAAAAAAAATAATGAAGTCCGATTTATCTTATAATTATATTTCATGACTTGGAAATTAAATTAATATTAAGTTATGTTATGTAAATTAACTTAATAAAACAAATCAAATTTTCAATTTTCATTTTTTTTTGATAAAAATTTAAAAATTCGGATCTGTGCTTAGCCTATAAAGTGTTTGTCTCCGTAAGAACAAGACCCTTAATAATTAGAATATATGACCTCTAAACTTGAATGCTATAAGTAGGTTCTTGGTATATTTTTTGAACAAACTTGCACATGGGACAACTGGATGAAAATAAGACACAAAAACAGGGCTTCGTAGGTATACATGGAGCACGACAACATAATCTTAAAAATGTAACTTTAGATATTCCCCGCGATGCATTGGTCGTATTTACTGGGGTTTCAGGATCAGGTAAGTCATCGCTTGCATTTGGAACTCTGTATGCCGAAGCTGAGCGTAGGTATCTTGAATCTGTATCGCCCTACGCCCGGCGACTTTTCCATCAAATGCCTATCCCAGAAGTCGACAAGATTGAAGGCCTACCCCCAGCTGTTGCTCTACAGCAGCAACGAGGTTCTGGCACTACGCGATCCTCGGTTGGCTCTGTGACTACATTATCTAACTTGTTACGCATGTTATATTCCCGTGCTGGTGATTATCCTGAAGGACAGTCTCTTTTATATGCCGATTCATTTTCAACCAATACACCAGAAGGAGTTTGCCCTAAATGCCATGGATTGGGTAAAATACATGAAGTTACTGAGGAAAGCATGGTTCCCGATGATTCCTTAACGATAAGAGAAAAAGCCATAGCGGCATGGCCCCCAGCTTGGCAAGGTAAAAACCTTCGCGACATTTTGACTACTCTCGGCTACGATGTGGAT
>Ga0306870_1000070_pt1 | contig 28279 bp, 25 predicted proteins | sample AntRauMeHopE1496_FD_190435 | JGI IMG/M metagenome (GOLD analysis project Ga0306870, IMG submission 190435) | Saline lake microbial communities from Rauer Islands, Antarctica - Metagenome Hop E1 #496 (v2) (version 2) | ecosystem: Environmental > Aquatic > Non-marine Saline and Alkaline > Saline ... | reverse complement strand
CACCATTACCATGTCGACCCAACTCGCTATACGTGTTGCGGCCCCATGTGTATAAACAACCGGCATCGTTAATGACAAAGGTGCAGCCCGTTCCTACTGCTATATGCATGGTGAATCAAAATATAACCGACTGTGACAGGACTCACGCTTTACACGTGCACAACAGACATGCCATATCTGCAAATTGGACGATCTTATATACAAGTTTCCAGAACACATGTGTTCATATGCATAAACGAGAGTGTTGCCATGTGTGTGTCGATTCTCTGTATTTCTACACTTTCAACACATTTTTGTTTATTATTGCTGAATACACTGTTCATTTTGTGTCATGGTAGGTGGCACGACTACTTCCAATGGTAAGGGCTCTTCAACCACGTTCATGAGTGGAATTGGCATGGTTATGCCATCGTGCGTACGCACTTCCACAATTTGTAAGGAGAACAAACAGGCATGCCTTACTTCATAAATCCCGTCTTCAAGTGATCTATGCTGACAGAGGGGGATGATTGGATTGTTTTCGCCATGGCTGTTAATGGCCAATAATCTGTGACCATCCACTTCGAATGCACAGACTGCGTGAAAGCCAAAATAACGTTCTCGTTCGTAGGCACATGGTACCGCCAGACCTCTCCTTACCTCATGATGCACACGGGTGAAGTCTATAATAGTATAGTCTATAGCAAGTCGGAAACGCCTGTCATTCCAGTCGTTGCTGAACCAAAACTTTTTGTCTTCCTCCTCTTGGCACATGGTGTGCTGCATACATTTGGCGATATCGTTAAATGAGGTACCGATCCACTTTCGGCAAAACGACTGCATAATGTGAAGTATCTTATGTCGTCCAATGGCATAAGCATCTCCGTACAGAAACTGGAGATTTCGTGCAATGCAAAACGACACAGCGTGTGTGGTGCAGTTTCTGTGTCGACCTTGATCTGTGGGGAGAGGCACTGGTAAATGCATCAAATTTGCAATCCGCGGTTTTTTGGACACAGCAGGCTCTGTGTCTATTAAACTGACAGCATTGCCATTCGTAATAGTAGACTCCATTTTGTTAATAAGAGTATGAACGCGATAGGCGTGTTTTTGCATAAAATCATGCCCAAATTGTGACAGTAGCATGATTTTACACGTGCTCTCGTTAGGACGGGTGTTGGTGTCCACTGCCATCTGAGTGAACGCACGAACGCATTTGTCAAAACGCTCCATCTCCTCGAGTTCGGCAGTGGGTTCTTCGAATCTTAGAAGCACGGGAGGGTAAGATTTCTCGATTGACGGAATAAGAACTTGTGTCTTTATACCGCTCATGAACATCTGTGCAATTTGGACTTTGAAAATATACGCTTCGAGCACTCGGAACTCATTGACATTTTGGGCATCGTTGTCACACAACAGTACGCTCGGATAAGTCAGGCCCATGCTGTTTATGGCTACCACCCTGTCGTCGACGTTTTCAAATGCACAAACCCCGTGTCCTAGAAATGATTCATTGTCCGTCGGTGTGTCGATCATACAGGGAACGGACAATCCCTTTCGGATCTCTTGTCTCATGCCAGCGAAAGTTGTTCTTGTCGCCGAAACGTAGATGCGAATCAGTGCATTGCTCGCCTTGTTATTGAACCAAATTTGTTTCGTTGTGTCGTCAGAGCAAATGGTGCGTTGCATGATTTCCACAAGATCAGGAAAACTCACGACCTCCCGAACCCCACACGTCGCTTGCATCACGTCGAAAATTACATTGCGCGCAATCGTGTATATGGCCGCGTAGTGTTGATTAAGATGCTGTGCAATGCAAAATGAGGCAGCATATAAGATATAATCGCGATGCGAGCTTTCTTTGCGACAATTAGCAATGCCGGGCAACTGCACACTCATCCGTACTTGCTCTCGCTCACGCTTCGTCAGTCGCATGACACAATTGAGCTTGTCTTTGACGATGTCATCTTCAATCCCAGGTATGAGGTATGCGTGTTCGTCGAACCACTCTCCTCCAAACTCTACTTCCAGTTCTTGTTTGTATTTCTCGCGTGATATCGTGATGTCGTTCTGCAACACTGCGCCCTTCTGCATGGACAAAATCTTCATTCCCTGGACGCACTTTTGAAACCGTGAAAGTTTCACTTTTTGTGCATGGAGGTAGTCTTTCATGAGTTGTGGAATGCAGTGTGAATGTGCGTCGAAAAATGCCTGACCGAACTCCAGAACGAGTCTTGCCTCGCACATTCCGCTGCTCAAACTTTCGTGTGTGTGTCCAGTTTCTTGCATCAAAGCAAGTATACGCCGCTGAAATAACAGAACGCTCTCACGATTCGACATTGGCCTCTTTCTTGTCGTATGCGAGTCTCATCAAGTTTCACCCGGGTCTTATATACCCAAAAATATTATGCAAAAATCGGACAGCAATCTATTTCCAGTAAAAGCGGCACAAGAGTTTTTGTCGTTTATTTACCACACGACGCAAGCAACGGGGAATGTGTTGTATTTGCTTAGAATTCGTGTTTATTCAAAAAATGCCCTCGCATAATGAAAATGTGTCTGTTGCTTCACACACCAATCGTCATATTTGCAACGAACAATCCACGACCGCCTCCCGCAATAATAGAACAGATAATGCTGACGACCAAGGCTAAAGCGCATACGTACCCTACTAAAAATGGTCCAAATTGTGAGCAACAATGCCGCACCTCGTGCAATACGGTCTTCCTGGTGGTACCTGCGCAGCAAGACATACCCATCATAGGAGGAGTATTTCCACTTATTTTTGCTCCGTGTTCTTTGTGCAGGTTTCCTATTATTAGAGAATCCAGAAAAACGGTCTATACAATGCAAATTAAAGTGTTCCGAGTACCCAAAACATTCTTGGCAAAGTCGTGACATCCATTTCACTTTGCAGGTGCCACCATGGCCGTACGTATCAACATCCATCGAATTCAGCACATTAATACATACGGGTTTGTCAACCGCATCCACACTACGCTGTCCACAGTAAAGGCCATGGTGATGACACAAAAGGCCACACACGATCTGGATAGAGATATGATGGAAAACACGCACGAAATGTCAGTCTCTATTATGCTGTCGTTCCTGTGCGAAAGTGGCATGTTGCGAGCCAGTGCAGACAAGTTATGTGCCGTGCGCCAACGTATACTCTCTCAATCACGACACGAGAAAGTGCCAGACAAACTGGGGAGTGTATTATCTGTCATTGCTGTGCTTCGTCACATAACGTGTATGGCGCTATGTGGCGACATATATTCCGGAGAACCCAGCTCGTCCGAGAACATGTGTTGTGCCGCGATGCACCATGGTCCGCTGTTGGAATTGGAATCTGTGAACTGGCGATCGTGGTCGTCTCTGGAGCACAGCATTCGTCTTGGTGAAATCGTGCGCTTAAGTTTCATCGTGGAGGAAAATTTCAAACGATACGGTTTGATTCCCGATGACTGTATTTCTGTAATCATTCGCGAAGTTGTCGACGGAGTGCACAATGTTCTCAGCGACATGGTGTGTGTGAACACGGCAACTGCGTTGAAAACGAATGTTTCAAAATCCAAGCCTCAAGCGGGCAGTCAGTCACAAGCCTGGTTTTCGAAAATGGCCAGCCAGATGATGATAGAAATCGTGATTGCAGGAATCCTTGCCATGCAAACGCCCAGTAAGACTCATTACGCGTATGGTGTTCTTTGTATCAACATGCTCGAGCTGTACGGCGAGCAATATATGCATTGGAATCCGACACACAAGAACGCCGGCAAATTCTCTCCGTCGCGGCAAAAGACTCAGGGACGCCCCGTGGATGACAATAGCGACTCGATTCAATCACACCAAAAGCAAGATCTATGCATTCTCGAAAAACAGCGTCTCATGGCACGGACGATCCGCGTACACGGACGTCAAATGGTTTACGAGCAACTCAAACACATGGTGACCAACGTGAGTGGACTCTCGTGCATTCTTGCAGAAAACATCCCGTACACACAAGAGACACATGTGAAAATGCAAAAAACAATGAGTTTACTGTGCCCAGAAATGAAACTGAAAACACTGTCCGCGACCGTCTCGCAATTCGAGACCACCAATATGGGCATTCACCTTCTTCGTTCTGTATCATCTTGTCCATATGACATGAACGAGAGCAATTCCTTCTTGCAGAGAATGTCGATGTCTACCAATATCACCGAGTCGCAAATTGTTGCCGACACTTATGCACACCAAGACAACATTATGCGTAAGATGCAAACATCATCGTCGCTGGACAAAATCCCCGTGAATCTATATTACGTCTTGAAACATGCGCACTACATTCTCTCTTCTGACATCTCCGCAGATGATCCCCGACATAAAATCATTACGGCTTTTCGTGAGGAAATCGTAGTGACATATCTCGACATTATTTACAGCGTCTGGGCCGCGGTGTGAAAACTGCAAAATAGTACGAACAAGGTCGGGACGACTGGTATGCTGTCCCTTTCGGACATTATTTTCGAACGAGACAAATGCATACTTCTATTTCAGGCATATTTCTAAAATATTCCATAAAACGCCAGATTCTACTGGAATGGCCACAAAACACCATGAAGCGCACCTTCAGTTGTGTTGCCACCAAATGTTACATGTCGACTTTGAGTTCCACAGATCCCGTGGACGGCAATAGCACCTTCGTAGAAGAGGATATGGGAGATTACTGGGCGACCGCACTGGGCGACAAAGCTCGCGTGCACCAACTTTTTGTATATGTAAAGGTGTTGCTGGACAACAATGAAGAATCTGCGTTTTATAAGCACATAGATGCTTGCATGACAATCAACGATATCAAGAATATGATCAAAGGCAAGAAATTGCACCGTTGCGATGGCAACCTCCAGTTGAGTCTGCGCATGCAGATTAGCGGTGGTGCATGTGTGGTGATTGGAGACGACAATCGTGATGTTGTCGACGACGACGCTTTGCACGCCGAGGATGTAAAGAAAGAAATGGACAGGGATAGCCAAACCTTGAAGGAAGTGATGTTAGCGTATGACGGTGCACGTTTGCTGTTGGGGCACGAAGTTGTGGACAAGGACGTCCGAATGGCAATCGTGTTATTTTGGTCGAAAGTGTGTTGAAAATTGTGTTTTCTGTGTGGTTTGTCTTGAACTCTTAAAACGATTTGGAATAAAATCACTTTTGTCATTTTTAACCTCGACGTGGTTGACAATTCCTGTTCTCAAATGAGAAAAATGACGAATCTATTGAAACACACAACGTGTCGATTTTTCCCCATGGAGTGTGTGCTGATGTGGACTTGGCCCACATCACGTGCACAGCGGGGTTCGATTCCTCGCCGCGTTTTACTGGCGTCGTGGTTTGAATCATTTGCCAACCAAAGTGCACAAGAACGACATTTTTGCGAATGGAGGAGACAAATCGTCCATTTTGGGCATTTCCATGTGTAAGTAGATGGATTGTATATATATATGTAAAAGAAGTATCCTGATGACCATACCCCAAAAAATACAGACATGAGTTTTGCACTTTTTCACGATTCAGTATTCTTCTTACTCAACAAGAAAATTCTCGTCGCAGGAAACGTGAACATGTATTCCAGAACCCGTCTGACAAGATTTCCCGAACCGGCGATGCTGTACACCCCGGAACTACGGCAACGTCGCTTTGTACACCTATCAGGGTCAATGTCGGACGACAACAAGAATGAGAACGCGTGTGCAATTAGCGAAGGCCCGGAGACTGAGGTGTTTACGTGGGGAGACAATTGGAATTCGCAATATAAAAAAGAAGTACACTATGCGAAAGATGCGGTTGATTCGAATCAGGTGTTCGCAGGACATCCCTGTCGCAGGGGACGCGACCAGTTTAATGGCGAATTGCCGATTTCGAGTGCGTGTACCTGTGAAAATACTGTCGTTGTGACGGCAGAGGGGGGAGTGTGGTACTCAGGGCGCCTTATGGCAAGTGATTGTCAATCGCTACGATTCCGTCATGTTTTCAATTACAACATGACACAGATACCGCCACATTTATTTGGCGATACAAAAGTCGTACAAATAGCTGCTGGTTTCCAACACATACTTGCGGTGTGTCAGAAAGGCTGTGTTTGGGGTTGGGGTGACAACCGTTGCAATGAACTTGGAAATAGTGTTGAATTGAATGTCGATTGGAGTCGGACGCCAATGCTCGTCGATTTTACAAAGTATGCAAATTGTGTGATTTCCGGAGTGGCAGCCGGTGATGGCAATAGTGTGGCTGTCAGTCGCGATGGGTCGTGTTTGGAATGGGGTAGAATACACGCCTTCGACAACATGGATGGTTGCGAGATTCATTACGAACAATTCCCTTTTGCGTCCGAGTCATACAATATCGAGTTTGAGGAAGCTGAATTCTGCACGGTGTGTTGCGGAGGAAAGTTTACAATTGCCCTCGACGTTCAAGGTCGTGTTTGGTCGCAAGGTAACGGACCATCCGGCGAATTGGGACTCGGAAAACAGACGATTACTCGCGAATATGCGTTAATTACAGGATTTCCAGCCAATGTTTTTGTGACGGAAATCTCATGTGGGCGCAACAGCAGTGGGGCCATCACTCGCGATGGAGATGTGTATGTGTGGGGGAAGGAATACAATACTCATAATCCTGTCGCAAGTCGTCTTAGGTCTGGATCTTTGCCTGGCTTGATCTCAACACCAGTGTGTTTGAAACGACGACAGCGACTCCGAGACGACTCTGAGATTGCGTTCTTGATGGCTTCTACGAAAAAAATGAGTATTACACCATCGTGGATCAACGAAATGCCATCAGAGTTATTTGAAAGCATTTTGCGACCACACGCACACGCATGAACCTACATGTAATCGACTATTTTCGACATGTGACTTTCATGACGCCGTGGACAAGTTTGTAAGAACGCGAGGGAATAGGGGCGCGCGATAGTACTATATAAGTCGATGTATACGTCAAGATGTATATACGAATCTACAATGTCTGAAAGTGCTCTATGTCAACATTTGTTGGACGAAGTCATAGCAATCGAGAATGCATTGAAAATCGAAAAATCGCATAACATTGCTATTTTAGAGGACTTGAACAAAAAACTCGAAATTGCGAAACTTGCACACTCACATCAAGTTCGCCGCATCGAATGGTACCATAACATGCATTAAATTGGATGCATGCATGGCAACTGCGAGTGGAGATTGCTTTGCGCCAGAGAATAGAGATCATGCGCTGTGACATTGCCCTTGAGCTGGTAGTGGCCTGATTTTAGTCCCAGGAACCCTGAGGTAACTCTGCAAATTGGATTTGTGCAGGCCTGTGCATTGTCATTGTCCAACCTGTGAGAATGAAACAAGGAGAGTTTGCCAATTTTTCACTGCAGTACACACCAAACACCAGACACGAATTTTTGAATTTAATAAATACTCAATACATGTATGCAAGCAGTTGTTGTGTTTTTTTGAACTGTATATGAGACGGTTGCTGTGTTTTTGGCCAGCGTCTCAGCGCGCGCGGTACGAATGACAAACGTCACAAAAATGTAGTAACCAGAAAGTTTACTACACCTCATTATACTGCACGTTGTTCGACGCAATGAAGGCATCGAAGCCGATAGGAAACGTAAAATCTGGACCCTCCGATAAAAACAACGTGCGAAGTTCCGGCAAAGTACAAATGCTATCTGGAAGGGTGATAAGATCATTATTGTTGAACAAGTCTAAGTCGGTCAACGACTGCATGGCCCCAACATCTTCGTCGAGTTCTGTTAGTCTATTGTTCTGCGCGTGCAACGTTTTCAATTTCGCAAGTTTGCAAATGGACACCGGTAGTTCGACTAACATGCACCCGTCGACGTTCAATATCTCCAAATTTCGTAATTGGCCGATTTCTTGTGGAAGTCTCAAGAGATCGGTTTCACACAGCTCGAGCGTCGTCAGATTATAAAGAGTCGAAATCGTTTCCGATAGGACCACCGATGACTGATTTTCCCCCTCCACAGTCCGCAAGAAATCGTTGATTTTAAGAGTTTTCAGGCGTGTCATGCCACTGAAATCCACGTCGACTCTCGGGAAGCCGTTGCTTGAAAGGTCCAAGAACTCCAGATTGGTCAGCAAATGCACTCCATCGGGCACCTGTGTCAGAGTGGAATCAATGCAATATCGCGCGAATACGCACAAGTATACACGAAAGACTGCTCTTAGCGAACAAAGCAGTGGCAAAATAGCAACATACCAAACGAAATCGATTGCCGCTTATGTTCAGCGAAGTGAGGTGGGTGAGACGCGCCAGCTGCATGTTACAGATGGCCAAAAAGTGTGGATCTCCTAGTCCGAGCGGGGGGATATCTTCAAAAAACGCGCTGATATCGAGACATTCCAGGCGTGCGAGTGAATATATGAAATTTGGGAAAATATTCTCGGGAATATACACATCCTCGGGAATATCCACATCACTTTCTGTCAACAGCCACGATTCGATTTCGTTGCCAATCAAGAGCGAGCGCAAATTTATCAGCCTGTCGTATTCGTCCGGGAATTCCTTGATGTTGTTCAGCGACAAATCAAGATATTCCAATCCAACATGTTCGGAAATCCACATGGGAGCGATCTGCAGACTACAATTTTTGAGCGACAAATGCGTAAAACCAACCCCATCACGGTCACGACATAGACCGGCACACGTCTGAATCTGTAATAAATTTGTGTCAGAGAGCCATAAGTTTTCAATATGAAGTTTGGTAACATACGACAATTCGCCCAAATTGGAAGGAGTGAAACTGAAGCCTGGACGAAATCTCATAGCCTGGAAGAAACGGCCTTCAATGCGTAAAGTTTGAAGCGATACGGGTAGGTTCAGAGAAGCTGTCCCAACAGACTGAACACAATTTTTAATACGAACTTTCGTCAGTTTGGGTAAACGAGCAAGGTCGGGCGATATCGTGTGAGCAACTTCGACTTCGAAAGTCTGCAATTCAGCAAGTAGGTGCAGATTATGTGGCCAATTTTGTGCTACGGGATGAGAAAATGAACATTGGAAAGTCACTAGTGATACTGGCAAGGCAGCTGGTAAGGTCAAGCGAGAGCAGTTGTGAATGCCAAGTATCTGCAACTCCGCAAAAAGCGACACGTCTCCCAGATCGCCCACGAGGTGTAGATTATGCAATTGCAGTGCATTCAATTCAGACAGAAAATGCATATTTGCTGGCATTGCGGTCAAAACGTGGCATTTGGATATGATGAGTGTTTGAAGTGAAACGGGCAGCGCGCCTATTTTGACGAGATTTTTACAATTGGCCACTCTCAGGTAAGTGAGTTTTGAAAGCATTTCCAGGTCCGGCAGAGCATCGACAGCAATCTCTTCAAGTTCAAGATACGTCAAGTTCAAGGTCTGCTGCAAGTTCCCAGGTGCAAGAGCCAACATCGGGCACGATGTGATCCGCAAAGTGTACAAGTTTGGCGGTAACATTGGAATTACGGACAGTCTCGTACAATTGTCAATGTGCAAAAATAACAGATTGCAAAGCGAATTCAAGAAAGCGGGAATCCTTGTAATACGGCTGCACTTCTTAATATCCAGATCTCTCAGGGCTGTCAGATTCCATGTGTTGTCCGGCAGCTGTGTCGTGTTGTTCAATTCTAGTTGCAACGTGCGGAGTACCACGCAAAATGCCTCGCCTTTTGCCTCGGCAGCAACAGCGAGTACCGGGAAAGCTAATCGCATCAAAACATTATTTGCTTCCGCGCTGCTTGCCCACTGACTGTAAAGATGAAGAAAGTGAATCTTGCCTATTGAAGACAGCGTGCTGGTAATGCCTCTGACGTATATTTCGCGGACCTCTTCGTCCATGTTTTGTGTGACACAAATTTCCAAATCAACACTCCGAAGCATCAGACGGTGGAAGCGCTTACTAACCAGATGTATTATGTTTTCGTGTATACGCGGTTGCACCAGGGTAATGATTTGCTGTAAATTGGTATCATTCAATGAATTCATGTTGGATAGACTGAACTCGTCTAGGACAACTTGTGATTGTATGCGCTTATATATACCGTGGTGCGCAGAAAAATCACGGATAAGAATTCATCGAGTCTTCCACATGTATCCACGAAGAGAATAATTTGATGTTCTATTTTAGGCAGAAATGACGCCATTTCATACGAAAATCTCATCTGTCGCGTCGAACTCTTCAATACAGCCACATGACGTACTCAGGTAAACATTGTTTAGTGTTTGGTGGAGATTCACTTTGTTCGCATCACTGGTCAATATAAGCAGCATCATGGCGGTTGTTTTATCCTACAAGGTCTACACCTAGTTTCCAATGACATTTGACGTTAGTCGTACAGAAACGTTTGTGCCCTTCTTATGGATTCTGCTGAAAAGCATTACGGTGCTTAGTCTGTTCAGTTTAATATCCGCCTCCACGTTGTGCTGGGATATCGTGGACGTGGTACGAGAAACTCCTAATGCTACGGTCGGCGCGACAATATCCACTTTGCCGGCCACCAGAGTGTGGGATCGACTTATTGCTGTGGTACTTCTACTACTAGTTCTGTGTGAGCGCGGCATGGATATATATGTTGCAAGCAGATCAGAAGTTTCACAAAAAGTCACAAAGAAAACTCTTACGGGACTGAATACTCACATTGTCAATGACATGTTCGTGTTTTTTTGTCTGACGTATACAATCAAGACACAACGTTTGTCAGTGTCGCCGTGTATGACAGGAAGCTATGGTTATCATCTAACGAGTGGATTGTGGTTCCTTGCTGGACTCGCATTATTTTTGTGTGAAACCAAGCTCAAACGCAAAGTGCTGTATCACGAGCAAGACAGAGCACGTCGAGCCAGTGGCAATGGAAGCACATGGGATGCAATCCTAATAGCAAGCCCTGTGCTGTGTTACATGGTCGTCGTGTTATTGATGGCTATCAGTCTTACGTCGCCGTGTCTACATGTAGTATACACAGACATGGCATATGCCGAATATTGTCTAAGACTTATGTTGTACGCATCCTACGTGTGTGGTCGATGCTACGCGCAGGGAACTCCTGGTGACAGTTACGTGGACGAAATACCAAATCTTGTCTTATTTGGTTGGCTTGTCTTACTGCCGATTGCGGTCGTATACAGCAGTCTCATGTTCAGTTTACTCGCATACATACGTCTTGTGGCAATACCCAGCGGCTCCCGAAAAAACACAACTATGCTTCTTCCAAGTACAGTCATGTCCGACACAAAAACGATTCATCCAACAAGCACCACGATGCCAAATATGACATCTTACATTTCTTCGTCCTCGACACATTTGGAAGAAACGCGATCGAATGTTGCAGAGAATTCCGCGGACTTTCTAGCTAAACTGCAGAATATTGAAGAGAGTATGCAACAGCATCTGACACCCTCGCTCAATTCGTCTGTCCCAAAAGCATCGTTTGCTTCAAAGAGACGAACAGCGCCGTTATTCTGACGCGTGTGAGTGAAACATGGTTTTTGTTCTTTATAATTTCAAAAAATGAGTTTCGAAAATAGCCGTTTACAATGTGAAAGTATGTAAACAGATCTTTCTGAAAGGAGGCATGTGACATTCCTTGTTGCATGGCCATTGAGTTCTCACTGCATTCGGCGACAATTTCACGTTGTATTTTCGTAGATCAAAAGCATCGGGTCACACTTGTGTGGAGTTGGAAAACGAAATGTGTGGAAGAAGAGAGAGTGTGTCTATGTGATTCATTCGTGTTATTTTTTGCAGAAGCTCGATCGTCTCTTCGTTCCATTCCAAAGACATACGTTCATTGTCTTCCACACCCTGTTGTGAATGGAAATCAAACAATGTTGGAATCTCTTGCATTGTGCCATCTTGAAGACGAGTTTCAGCGATCGGGTACGCGAAAACATTGCACAATATTTCAGCAAGATTTTGATGATTGCGCAAGGTTGTAGCCGATGCATGGGGGGCCGAGGATGTCGTAGAAAACGGCAATGGGTTCTTTTTCGTAGCGTTGGCGACGGCGTTCTGCTGCACTCCGCGTGCGTGTTTCGCGTTTCTACTCTCATGCGACATGTCGTCTCTAGATGCGTCCACGTCATAACCGGAGTCCATGTTGTTAACCATACAGATGTCACTGTTCTCTTTCGACTGCAGCGTTGTTATCGAGGACAATTCGACCGTGTGTGGGAAATTGTTGATGAGCGAGTTCCGAACGTTGTCCTTAGTGCGAGCGTCGCGCACAAATGCCGGAATACAACGTGGATAAATTAGACGAGGTGTGTTCGGACCGTGATGCACGCCGTAAAAAAATGAACAGCCCTGTTCATCCGTAGACAGTAACAATTCTTGTACATGCACGGGAATGTGAAGACCTTGTACTTGCAGGTCATATAGAAGGTCGTTCATTGTCATGTGAACAATATTTTGCTGCTCAGCGCGGATTTTCTGCAGATTTAAGCGGCTGAGCTCAGTAATATTGAGAGTGGGACAAAGATGGACCTGTTGGTCGCCCTTGTTTTGAATGTACCCGACGGTATCATGATGATTCGCGAAAGACAAATTACTGACTTTCTCTGGAAGCAAAATAAGAATTCCCTGCTTGTCCCCCAGAAGAACAGGGATTGGGCCCTTACGATGCGTAACGTCAATACAATCTTTGTAGTGACGGACCACTGCAACGGTATTGTGGGTAAGCTTGTCGACTTTCAGATGGCATTCAATGTGGTCAAGACTAATTCCACAACACTCAATGGCGAGATTGGATTCGGTCTGTTTCGGATGAGCAAACATGTCGGTCTTTTGCGGCACGGTGATTCCAAGATGCTCCGCGACACGTAGCAGGAGCCGAAGTCGGTTTCGAAGAGCAATATTTTCTAAAAACCACATTTCTTTACTGCTGCAGAAATCGTACACATTTGTACTGTTACCCAGGTCCGCTTTCATAGATCGAACAATATCGCTCGCAATTTGGTCAAAGTCCGACAGGCATACCAAGAAAATATTATTGCCGTCGCCGGCACGCTGTGAATAAATACCTATAGAACCGTGTAAAATAGGCTCCCATACACACGCATCACGATAACTGTGGTCGGAAGCTGTTTCGTGTTTATTAGTACTATTGTCTGTGCGCGAGATGCAGGTAAACGCGTCGTAAAACACAACGTCACCACGTTTTCCATCGTGTAATATGCAATCCTTTGTCGCCGACCCACCCTTAAATTCGCATGCTTGGCCCCACCACCAGAAGTCGAGTGCCTCGTCCGTGGGCATGATTTGTTCCAAAAGCATTCCCGCTTTGTTTTTTCGTGCGATTTCCATATTGGCCATGAAAGCATGCAACTTTGCCGTATATTCGTCACTATGCTGCATGATGGAAATTGCGTGCAAATTATCAATGTTGCACTTCACCACGGAAATGCCTTTGAATACCTGCTCGGTGAGCAGATCTGTGGTGTTGAGCAAGCTTGTGCCTTTGATCTCACACATAAGACCAGACAAACCGTTGTCCTTTTTCTGAAGATTGGCGCACGAAAAAATTACATTGGCTTGGTCGGGAGCATCGCTGGCCAAGGATTGATACCGCTGTTGCGTCTTGACTAATGTCTCGATTGTGTCTGTACTGCGCAATGCCAGGCATGGCATGACCAGACTCGCAAAAGCCATCCCCACCAGAGCACCATTCAACGACACGCCTTATATAAGTGAATACCGTGTGTGTTTTCATTTATATGGAGTTTGAAAGTAGATTTCATATTTGAGCGAGAGTGTGTATCGAGTGTATTTGTGGTGAATCGGATGGATGTTCAATGGATGCCATGTTCCAAATCTCACGTACGTAAATACAATGGGATTCACACATGTATGTTGCACCTCAAGAGCACTGGAGTCATGATCACAAAAAGTCACTGTATCGGCTAATGACCAAGACATTCCTTCTACTGACAAATAAGCGCGTACAGTGACAGCCGAGGAGGGAGGCCACCAACTTATTAAAATCCTACTCACACCCGCATTGAACAGCAATCCCAACCTGCACTGATCAGTACCTAATAAATTTCGTCTCACCCGCGATTGAAATAAGTCGGCGCACACGTTTGGGAGTGTGTCTTTTTGCTCATAACCATATTCCGTGGCGTATGGCGTAAGAATCATGTTTCCGTTATTGGCCATGCTCGAATGTCGCATGATGCCTTTCGATTGCAAATTTCCATGCACCTTTAGTACGGCCCAGTCAGGTTCGGGCACGACCACAGTACTCAGCTGTGTGGGGATTGGATTTGACCACCACGGGCTTGAGTGATCGACATTAACCCTGAAACCGGTGTAGCAGTCCGTACATTCCTGCAAATCGACATTCATGGTCTTGCCACTCGGACAACCTCCACACAATGTGTTATTCGGCGCATATTCCTGCGAAAAGTCCCACATAGCTTGCCGCTGATTGTTGATTTGCAAGACGACCGAATGCAACGAAATGTGATTACCATGTAGATGGAAATGGTTTGTCGGATCACATTGCCACCGTTGTCGCGCAACCGGAACGAGTGGCAATAATGCTCCAATTTGCAGGCTCAGAGCACATTCCGAATCATTCTTGACAATCGTGATTCGAAGTTCTTGCAGTTGTTGTGGTTTGAGCGACATTTCCGTATGCGAGTACTCTTGGACTTGATTGTAATCGAATCGGGTATGGGGCCCCGATAATCGACGATGGGTATGTGTTCGTGTGTGTGTGCGATTTACATTAAGAACGACGCCCGCAATCGCGAAACGCAGAGCTGCTAAATCCAAATTCTGAGTACTGATTTGCAGAAATATGTCGGTGCGCGCCTCGATGTTATGGAGCATCGTGTCATGCTGAAAAAAGGTGGATGCGTGTGCAGTATCAAACAGGCTGTTATCGCAATCCTTCGTAAATAATTTCGGTGATGTCGAGAGGAAAAGACCGCGACGATGATGAAATGTCGTCCATTCCGCTCGGCTGTTCTGAAAATCCACACCACAACTTTGCAGTCGCGAGTCTTGTGCCACGCACACGGACAAGGATGAGACAATAATAGAAAGAAGAATCGTTGTTCTCGATGCGCAAGAGACTTGTTGTGTTGCTTCAGACATATTGGGAACACATGAAGAATCATAATATGTAATGGTTTGTTTATATATCGCGGCCAGAAGACCAGTCTTATTTTTCGACGGGACACTGTTCTAAATTTCTACACAAAACGCGCCTTGGAGCCGGAATTCACTGTTGTGGATGCGACGTCGTCGAGAAGGCTATAAAACATGCTATGCTGGTATTTGTCGTGGGGATCGCGTTTCGGAATCGTGTGCAGGTTCGGTGAACATTTGGCCATGAGCACATTTTCGCAATAGATGGTATACATTCGCTGCAGCATCGGCAAGATAAATGAAGGTGTGACAATGTATAATAAGACAATGCAGAACATGACGGGAACTCCGCCATTGTAAATAATCTGCAGTAACTGCGCACAGTCATAAAATCCACACAATTTCATTTTCGACATACTTTCGTTAATGCCATAAAGACTTGGCCAGATAATACTGTTGCCCACTACCATCGCGCAGACATCGGTGTGATACGCCATTTTGTGGAAAAAATGGTCATCTTGACAGTGTTCCAGTAACCACTCCTCGCTCTTGGTACGTTCGATGAAGGAGATGTACGCCACGTGAAAATCGTAGATGCGTCCCACAATGAGGATTGAAATCCACGAGACAGTGATGATGGAACATGCATTCTTCGATATTGCAAGCAACTCGTGCTTCATGGACATGTTCCCTGCAGGGTACGCAAAAATCATCTTCCTTGTATATATATATATAGACGTGTATGCAGTCGTGTACAAACGCGTTGATTTTCCGGGCAAGATGCACACATACCATAACGTCTGAGAATGTGCAATATGCCCGTGAAATAACGTGATTTCAAAATTATAGTCTTGCCATAAATGCTTTTAATAGCCCCACATCACAAAATGTGCTTAAATAAATTGAAAATTCAAGCAAAACCTAGCGACAATACTCCAACTGCGAAAATGATTTGCACCCGGGCGTCCGACACTCCCACGTCGAAACGTCAGCGCTCTGTTACAACCGACGAGGAGATCAAGAAACATTTCTGTGCACTGAATCGAGAAAGAATTGTTGTAGATTCCAAAGATGCGTTGACTATCGCGACGTTGCCTGCTGATATGATGCTCACACCACTACTGCCGCGAATTTCCATATTGACGGCCTCTGTAGAGCTTCCGCCGCAAATCGACTTTCGAGTAGAAATGCATCCACACCAGCGACATAAGATTTTGCAGGTATATAGCGACATCTCAAACGCACAAAATCTGATTTTTAGTGAACTTGGTCTTGCCACCAACGATGCATGCGATATGGCCATCACAGCGGAATGGATTCTCAAAATGGCGTTGGAATACCGCATGATGACCGAAACTGTGCATTCTGGTCTTTATTTGTATTTCACCTACATGGCGCACGTGCAGCGGCATTACGGAGGTAGCGAGACAGATGACGATTGCGGTTTGTTCGAACTGTACAGAAATCGTTTGATGATGACAATGAAGCACGACGATCGAAGCCGGGTATGGTATGCTATTTCCGCCACCTTCTGCCGGAAATTGGCCCGTAATGAGAACAAGCTTTTGATTGCTGCCACTTGCTTGTGCATGGCAGCAAAGATGGAGGAAAGTCATTTCGACATGATGATCAAACCTAGTCAGATTATTCGCGACATGAAAATGATTGGACATCCGATCGGTCAACACACGGAATTTGATTTTATTACGGTGGAGAGAGACATTCTCGAACAACTCAAGTGGCGCTTGTTCCGCGTGCACACACCCATTCCATTTCTCAGAATGCTCTTTGTGTGTTACGACACTTCGACAAAGAGTCAGTTCGAAGCCAGCAAGTTGCTTACTGTATGTTTGTCAAGTCACAAATATGTTTCGATGTGCCCGTCTAAACTTGCAGCGCTCTGCCTTGTTACAGCGCTGCATACAAACGAGGGTCTTTATGCTTCAGCATCTGCAATTGTTGCGATTTCTAATTTGATCAATTTAAGCGTTGAAGAGCTTTTGCAGCACAGCGAATCGATTCAATTTTTGCGTGAGTCGACGAACATCGGAAACAACACCTACAGCAAGGTAACAGCCCTTGCTGGGGCCGATACCGCTGCCACCGACCTCAAGAGCCGTCCTTTATTTGCGTCAGTCTTGGGCTGTTCAAGGGAAGCGCCAGTGCTGTTGTTTTAAAACTTGGCCACAGCGCCATTGACAAGGTCGAGACGCTTCGAAGGCATGCACGATGAGATTGACGTGCCGATGTGTCGCATCTTGTCTTTTATGGACGATCGCTTGAGAAGACCGAATCCTTTTTTTTGAGGGGCGATTAAAAATGTTTTGCGAGATGGGTTGCCGGGTACATGTTTGAATGCAGTTGTCACGCTTGTTCTGTTGCGATTTTGCTGGAAGCGTGCGAAATTTCTGTTGATCGTGGTCGATGATGCAGCCGTGCTCTGTACGAACAAGGTGTTGGCAATTGAGGTCATATCCAACACGATGCGCTGACGGCGCATGCCGTCAACTTCGAAATCCGCGAGTTCGATCTCGTGAATCCACATGAGATCGTCGTTGATAAGCACATTAAACGGTCCATTGTCCACCGTGAGCGCAGAAAAAATATTGAGTGTAACTGCAGTGTCGCCGTTCTGTGGATGTGCACATGCGTCTGTGAGCGCGATACCTGCATACACCAGGTCGGGTGGGACAATGGGTGCGCTCTTTGCGTTTTTGACCGTGTGTACTTTTGGCGGATTTTCTCGCATAATGTAACGGATCGCAAAGTCAAGTTCTGCCTCCACGTTGTATACTCGTGTTGCAAGATCTTCACCGACAACTGCCATCGCAACACAGATGCCAAACACCATGCTGTTGGTGTGAAGCGGTTGCGATTGATCCGTGGCCGTAAATTGATACAGATTCTCACACCCAGTGACCAATTTCCAAACGCCCCCGTGTGCTACATCCACGGTAGTAAATACAGCAGCGTCGGTCTCAATGTATAGAGCGTTACGACGATGGAAATACAATGTCGGAGTGCTCGACGTTGGTGAGACCGTCATCAGCCGATCTTGCATCTTGGCAAACGATTTATTGATACTTTCGGTGAGGGAGTGCAGAGAAATCTGATAAGTTGCCAAAATGTACTCGAGGTCGTTACGTGCATCACAAACGTCGCGATAATAGCGAGAAATGTTCATATCGAGACGAGACTGTATGCCGTCAGAGGGCAGTTGCGTAAAATCAACAACAGGAGATAGAGTCACCGGCATCTCGACAAAGGGATCGAACGAAAAAACAGCCCCATACGCTTGAATTTGCCGTTGCGGCACCGCAACACAGAGTTGATGCCGGCTAATATCGTGTTGTCCGTTTTTGAGGTCATTGTCGTTGAGCGAAAACATGCTGATAGTCATGAGATCAGTTTTACAGGTGATGTTGATCGATGGACCGGCTCCCGCCAGGTTCGAATTCGTCGCCGTCCCGATACTCGCGATACCCGACATAGTGACAACGGAAAGTTGACGAAGTTGATCTATTCATTTGTACGTGTTTATATACATTGCCCTCGTGTGTTGATCTTTATACGCTGACAACCTATGTTCTCACAATGAGCAATCTGCCGCGCACAAACCTTTTTGTCGTAGGTTTGGCGGCATTTTTGAGGTCTTGCCGAATGCTCGTAGAGATGACACTACATCACATCATTACAATGGCAAAAGTGACCGTCTTGTCGCTTGCAACGTGTAACCAGATAAATTCTTGCTCATTTTGCACACGATTACACACAAATGGCCCGGACCACTTTCATTTTGGTCACAGACTCTCACCCTATAAAAGCACACTTCATCCAAAGCATGGATAGACATGATGAAACTATCAGACTGGCGAGAGCATGGGTATTCATGGGTTTACATTATGGTGAATTTCGTGCTTTTCATCCTGGGATTTGTGTTTTGGCAACAAGAACCAATGAAAGTCAACGTAGCTGATGTGGAGCTTATGGATGCACCCTACCTGGCATTTTTACTGGAATTTTACACCACAGGTATAACATACGGGCCCAATGCTGCAGCCACTGCCGTGATTGCAACATCTCTTGCACTCCCTCCCATTACCAAACTCTCGCTGGAAACGCTGGGGGCATATTCTACGTCCAAGAAAAATCCAACCAAACCACCAAAACAAATGTACGGTCTGGAATATGCACAGATTTCTCCAGCACAGCACTTTTTTGTGGACTCTGCCGCCATTCGCGCGCAAATGAGCAATGATCTCTACACTGCAGCTGGCACCGATCAGGTTCTATTAGCGTCCCCCCTCTGGGCATACGAGCACAATCTGCAAATTCTTTCCGAAGCCTGCACGGATGTCGAACGTGCAAACGCCATAGCCGCCAATCGAATCGGCGTCAATCCTCTGCCGGTGCGTACGATTGCACCTGCAGTTCCAGTGGTGCCAGTGGTGCCAGCGGTGCCAGTGGTGCCAGTGGTGCCAGTGGTGCCAGCCCGCATTTTACAATGTTCGCCAGCATATCCTACAAGAGTGGATTACAAACAGTGCTATAAAACATTGACATGGCACAAACGTATTTTCGGCTTTTACAGTATCACCAGCATGCTACTGTGGATTGCATCTGTTGTATCGTACGGATTTATCAGCGACCACATTGTGTATGTTCAGCGTTTTTCACTACTTTATCACGTTGGCATGGTTGCAATTTTGTCTGTAGCCATCAATTATGGATTGCCCGCTTTGACTGAAACATGCCCTGACAAGCAAACCGGACTTTCGTCACTTTACCAAATTTTCATCACCGTGTTTGCTGGGATACTGCTGGTGGTATCAATGCAGATTGCCAACGAGGTGCACGTAATGTATCTTCGGATGTCCCCCGCCGCGTCGAACCTTGAGGACTCTTCCGATTCCGAATCGACAAAGGATGCAATGACGGTTGAACCGGGCTCGTACTCGTGTAATTTTGCATGATGCCAAGAATAAAGTGTGTTTGTAATTTCTTGGCTACAGGTGTGCGTATTCAAGCCGTTTGATGCTCAAACGTGAGAGTCTGCATAGTTTGAGCTTGCATTTATGTACAGTGGCATATATGTCATGTGTATAATTGTTCTTTACTGGGTCGTGTCCATATATAAATGAGCACCACTGTGTGTTTGTTGCCGGCAAAATGTCCTCATGGATTCGCGGAAACATGGGCAAACCCGAGAATGGATTCCCACCTGGCGAATTCAACAATAAGGGAGAGTTCAGTGACAGTGTCAACGCCAAGCGTATTCGTACCAATCTATGGCCGTCTGGCAAGTTCAACGACCAAGATGGTCCCTTGTCAGCTTTGCAAAACTCGGACAGCAGCATGCGATCCATGTCCAAAAATCTCAGCACCAATCAAACAGTCATGACGCTCTACATTAACATTCCACGTTTGGTTGTGCCAATCAATATACCACATTTTAGCGAAACTCGAAATGTGTCGGTTGCAAAGTGCATAGGAGCGGGTGATGTCGTGTTTCAATTACGCTACAACGATACCATGCTGCTGAACGGCGACGCTACGCAAATCACCAATCGTTACATGCCGGATCTTGTATATTGTGCCAATCTGGCAACCATCAACTATCTTCTCTTTGGCATCCAGACACTACTCGCGGAGTGCTACACTGTGATTTCTGATCCCACCTGCGATTCACAGGAGGCATTCGATGTCCAGTGGACAGACAAAAAAGATGGGTGGCGTCTTTCCAATGACGCGTTCGAACTGGCTCGTTTCCAGTGGTACAAGTTTGTGAACAACATTTCTAGCAACGATTTCTCGAACCTTCTTCGATATCATTTCTATGATGGATACAAGATGCATATTCGGGCTAATGAATTGGATGAACGCAAAAAAACTGCATATTTACACTACGTTGATGCCTTTTTGTGGGACTTCATCAATACGTACGCAAAAATCGGCGGCATCTTCATAGGCAGCGACAATCAGGGTGGATCGCATTATGGCAATCCTAACCCATGTTCTTTCGCTCCTACCGATTTTGTTGGCGTGCTGCAAGTTGCTGGCAAAAACTTCAAAGTTCGTAACATGTGGTCGGCATGCCAAGGTGGCACGAGCAGCGGTGATATCCTGGGATTCAAGTTGAAGTTTTTTGTGTGTAGTTCTCCGACCGCACCTCCCTTAAAGTTCAGGCTATCGTCCAATGAAGGCACTCAAAATGAACAACACGCTGCTGTGAGTCCGGCAATGCGAAACTTGGGTGGTTTCAGTTTATTGGTGCCAGCCAAAATGAAACGCGATCCATTCGACGGCGAGTCTGGGGCACGGCGAGCCTGTGGTGCAGAAGAACGGAACGATGGCTTTTTGCAGTTTGGCATCGGGGACCAAGTGAGTCGGCCTTCAAATATTTTTAATAACGCGCTGATGAGTGCCTGTGATGCATGCGCTTCGGTGGTACCAGCACCAATTCAGATGTACATGCGTCTCGGATTCTGCACATTGCCAAAACAAAACATTTTGGACGTTCCTCGTGTCCTTCGTCGACCAATCGATGAAGCATCTGAGCCAAATCCCGACAAACCTTCTCCTCCGTCGGCTCCATCTGTGCTCCTTATGTCTCCTCTTCCTGTTCTTCCTGCTCCTTCTCCCTCTGGTGGTGGCAGTGGTGGTGGTGGCAATGGTGGTGGTGGCAGTGGTGGAGGAGATAAGGATGCTCGTCCCCCTCCATCTCCTCCTTTGTCTCTTGGTGGTGGGGGTGATGGTAATGGTGTTGTCGACGGTGGTGTGGACGATGATCAAAATGGCGAGCGTCAACCTCCCGACACAGGAACGGGTGCCGATGGTTTTGAAGAGGGTCCACGATTTTCCGACAGAAGTCCTCCTGCCCTTGAGGTGCTTCCAGACAGAAGTCCTCCTGCCCTTGAGGTGCTTCCAGGAAATGCACTCGTAGGAGAAGAGGATCCAACGAAAAAACCACGCAAACGCAAACCAACGTAGTCGGTCTTGTCTGTGAAGGGTATACATTTATTTAAATGCAAAAAAGGGAACTTTGTGTAATGGAGGAAGGCACCAATCGGCACATGGCGCATAAGGTGCCGACACACATACACATGATTTTTTTGCAAGAGTTGGACAGCATTGCACGAGATTTAGTGAAACACCGTGAAGATATTGCGGGCAGAGCTACGCCAGTAAATGCCGCTTATCGCGAAACTATTGAAATTATTCAACGTCGTGTAGATCAGTTGGCATATGTGTTTATTGTTGCGCCATTCTGTTACGACACCGAACAAATGTACGATAAGTTGAAATACACACTATGCAGAATTTTGCAGCTGCTCCAGACACAGCAACATCAACTGAAATCGTTGATTGTCCCGGATGACGAAGATTTTCTTATGGTACTGTCAGAATCTCTTACCAAAATGTGTGTGCAGATGTTGTGTGAGAGCAATTTCATTCAGATCGATATCGACGCGGTCACAATGCAATGAGTGGAATAATTTTCGATTCCTACTGTTCTGCGCGCCCGTGTTTCCGAGCAATAACACACAAACACGGTCGTTTCTGAACTTCTGTCTTTCAAGTTTTGAGAATCAATAAAAGAAAACTTCACAGTTTCCCACCGCGCTGCTACGACACCTTCCTTGCGTGTGTGGATGTATATATAACCAAAACTTTTGAATTAATAGTGCTGTGTGCATCGTCATAGAAAAATCATCATTGTCGCGCCAGACAAAGATAAATGCATATCGCGCACGTAGTGTTGCAGAGTGTGGTGCTTTTTACTGCCATTTTTTTCACATTCGACACAAATTTGCACGCCTTGCATCAAGGATATCAAATCGGATTGTATCTAAATGCCACACTGTTGTTGATTTCGTTATTGGTGGACATGGCGATGCCCAATAGCATAGGAAAACGGCTTGTCCTCTGGCTGCTCTACTACGAATTGATTGCTCCTCTAGTTTTTTATTTCGTGTATCTCGTTGGCACCCATTCCGGTGTCTCGTACGCGGCACGGTTTTTTGTTTTCTATTTGTGTCTGCCGCTTCTGTATTTTTCACACCTGACCCTGCAGAGTATTGTGGAATTCTTACAAGATACACCGTATCGAAACGCACACGACGACGACCAGTATACATAAATTTGCCAAGATGTCTCACTTTTGCGCATACGAAGACAGAGGGAAAATCTATGTAGACGGAAAGACTCGATTCCATCGATGTTGACGGAAATGCTAATTTACCGATCGACAAGTGTCATGCAGTTTGGGATGCCTGGTAGTCCTTTCGGCGGCCGTCCAACACTCCATCACAAACACATAACAGCAAAAAGGCCGATTATGCCTTGTTTCTTTTTGCCGGAAATAACTTTGATCAAAATCCACCGTAAATACAGTTTTACTGGAAAACACGAAACAAAAGCACGCTTTCGAATCTTGCACAATGGAGGCTATCGAAGACGGCACGAATGTGCTTCTGATGGGCAATGTTGTTGAGCATGTCTTTCAATTAGATGCACCGACACAGCAGAACATCGCCGAACACCGTAAATGGGCGTGCGTTTGCACGCAATGGAGCGAATGCAACGAGCAGTGGCTTGCGAAGGCCGAGGGGATTCTGTCGAATTTCATTGTCAATGTGCTGCCGGTGATCACCGAGCTCCGAGATATTTCCACGGTGATAGGGATAATGAAATCACACATCTGGGAGTATGAGGTGGTCCTGGAATGTCTTATGCTCGCACAAGACTGGACGATGAAGACAGCACCTGAACTACTGGAATCGCAAGATAACACCGGCGCCGGTGATGCCGAGAGTACTATGGACAACAGCGACATTGATGATGACACCACGCCGGAAAACGATACAGCCGTCGACATGGTTTTTCCTCTTGCAGGCGAGTACTGTATTGTGGGAGGGGAAGAGGATGTGCAGGACGAATTTCATGGGACCGATGGTGTAACGCCAGAGCTGGAGGCGATCGAAGAATCTTTACGAAATGCCTGGATGCAAAATGAGGCGCGCTGTTGTTTTAACGATGGACATTTGGACTCGATTTATGCCGACATGCACCTCGACGACGCTGAGTTGTGCTTCCGTACGATGGTACAGAATCAGTATTTGACGAAAACACACGAGGACGGCGTTTACATTGATGAGAAGAAAGAATTCGAGTACACGAATCTGCTGGAAATCATCGTTCTGGTCATGCAGGAGTTTCTCATGTATTACGGGTACCACGATTTGAAGTACCAGTGTCTGAAGTGTTTGGCCAATCTGGTCGGGTTTGACAGCATTCGCAAGAAAATGGGGACAAGGCCAATTCTGCAGGAAGTTATGGCAACCACGCAACGCATCCACATCAAAGTGGAGGTGTGGCGAGGAATCAGTGTACTCCGAGCACTATGTGATAGCAACGAGTATGCTAAGAATCTTTTTATTGTCGAAGGTGGTCTGGCATTCATCGCGGACATGTACCGAAAATGTAACACGTCGAAATATATTTTGTTTGACTTGTGTGTCTTTGTGTACGAAATGTGCAAGACACAGGACGATACGGACTGTGTGCAGATTTTCGACAAGACAACTCTCGAATTCCTCCGCACATCCGCTAACACACATGTTCACAGCCTGAGATTCGTGCACAACATTTGCAGAACCGTCAAACACATCGCCACCAACATCCAAAACAAGGCCGTGTTGATCGAAATTGGGTTTATCGCACTCATGCGAGACATTGCTCAAATCCACTCTGATAATCAACTATTGGTCGATTACACCGTCGGGATTCTGCTTGCACTCCAGACTCTATAAACGCCACAAGGTCTTATATTACTGCGTTATTGGGTGTTCGAAGAGTGATGCTGCAGGGCCGCGGAGTACCTCCTCGTCGACCATCTGTGCGTGGAGTGGTCAGAGTAGCTGTTGTGTCGGCTAGCTGTTTGGTAGGGTAGTGGTTGGATAGGGTAACTGTTGGATAGGGTAACTGTTGGATAGGGTAGTTGTTGGGTAAGATAACTGTTGTGTACAGTAGCTGTTGGGTACAGTAGCTGTTAGGTACAGTAGCTGTTGGGTACGGTAGATGTGGGGTACGGTAGATGTGGGGTAGACGAAACGATGTAGGGTCGATTCATGCGTGTGGAGTCGAAGCATCGTGATTTATGTATTAAACGGTCTGCATGCCTGAAAACCACCACTTTGTCTCGAAAAAAAAGTTCTCTGTTTTATATACAAACAGCACTTTAAATATGATTGGCATATGTGGAACACCTTGTGCGAGATCGACATACAATCTTGTTTCACGAGACAGCTTTTACCGGTGCAATAAGAAATATGAGATTTTGCTAAGATGCACCAAATTCAAGTGCACATGACGACTACAGTACACATAGAGATTGCACAAAACATTTTACCTGATGCAAATTTTGTAATCTTGACAACAACAGGGGACTTGGCTGTTTATTCTTTCCTACATCCAGCGGACTTGGGCGTGTGAGAAGCGTACCGCATACTATATAAGCAGAAAAGGTCTAGTTGGCAACGTGGAAACAATGTCGAGCAACCGCGTAGATAGTGACACTATAACATACAAGACAATTCTAGACTTCATGAATTTTGAGAAAAGCAAAGTCAAGTGCAAGTCGACTCCGTGTAATGTCATTTATTCCAGCAACGCAAAGTACGTTACTGATAACTGGCACCTTAAGTTCAAACAGATTGTAAGTGAAGTCGACAACCAATATGCTGCACTAGAACTGAGTTTTGCACAGATGGAAGCAATGCGCGACACGTCGAAGTCGACAATTAAAGACACACAAGCTCGTCTCGCCGAACACAAGCGTGCCTTGGTACAATTGTGTGCTGATAAGAAAAAAAATCTTGAGGCTTTCTATGTGTCTGCACTCCGAGGACCAACCCTTATGGCGGCTCGTATTGTAATGGCAAATCCGTGTTAAACAGCTTTGGGGTTTTCGTGAATTTACGGTTGTTTTATCAAAACCATGTCATTTGAATTCAAGAAAAGAGAAGTAGGCACCAGAAATTGGCGATTTTTAACTTGCACGTCAAATGCATTGCCGTTAAGCATTCATACTTGGCAAATATTGGGATTATGGAGAGTACGTGATGGTGCAATTATTTAATTCGGAAATGTTTTAGGCATGTAATGTCAAAGTGCGGTCCTGCAATCGCTGGAAAATAGTAGCTTCAATCGCAATGTCCACGGCAATTTTAAGGGCAAGAAGAGAAACCAGTACCGCAATGACCATCACCTGCATACCCGTCCAGCAGTGCTGCGTACGACGACATAGTTCTGGGCTAACTGCGTTGACGACAGGCGTCTGCTTTTCCAAATCGAGAGATGGCACAGAAATCATACTTCCGAGGGCAGATGGTGCATGAGCACAAACACTTAATGAATGATATATATATATAGGCTTCTGAGAATTGAAATGACGACAGGCCTTAAGGGAGAGGAGCACTTGCAAAATTAGACCAAAATGAGTAGTATTTTTGATCACGTGGAGATCGCAACATCAAGACGTAAGAATAAGGTGCTTGACACAAGACAATCAAAAGGCATATTCGGAGGACAGGGACCGGGTGCAGTCACCATTTCCATGCCAGTAACATCTGGTCCGATTCCCGCAATAGTTGCCACTGCAAGTCTCGGTACTACGTTTTACAGCAATAGTAACACGGTTTCCGAGCGTCTTACAGAATTGCCATTTGTTACACACAACAGTAATTCTGTAGGAGGTGGCGTCTCCGGCTCTCCATTTTTGACATCGCACAAGTTATCGCCCTATGACATGCCAGCATCTATAAAGATCGACATCATCTGGAGTATATGTGTAACTTGTTCACTCGTTCCTTTGTTTGTGTCTGTATACACGGTACTGGTGGCGCCCGTATTCTCTATTGAGATGCTAGCCATCCCTTATCAGTGTAATTTGTTCTACTTTGGAATTTTCTGTGCATTACCAGGCATAACGGTTCATATTTTTTGTCTTTCACTCATCTTCCACCAGTTATGTCGATCCGGCGTCATTTTATCACTGCTCTCCACATTCCTTATGATTATGGGAATAGAACATTCGTGTATGATGGTGCCAAGCATCAGCACCGATTACACTTTTTATCTCATGGCGATCAGTGTGTATTGTGGTCTCTTGGCACAGGGTTTTTTTGTTTCTATTCTTTATCGCGAAAGCAAGCAGAAGCAATTTTACATAGGTATGCTCGGAGTGGCATTTGTGCTCGTCACATTGTCCATTTTGTCCATTGTGTTGTCCGTATTGAATTCGGAAACGCCTCACACAAAACCTACGGCACTGGTGCGTATCATGCCACTGTCTGCAGCTATCATCATATATGCACTCTCAACATACTGGACACTCTTTCCCGTTCGTGTGGTTTGCAATAACATGTAGGGACAACAAGACGATTTTGGTTGTTTTTAATGAACAAATCATACACAATGAATTGGGAATGTCGGATTCATGAGGGACGTCAGATTTAATGAACAAATCATACACAATGAAATTGGAATGTCGGATTCATGAGGGACGTCAGCGTCCAACCGAGATGATTTGTGTGTCCCGGGATTCGGTAAGGATTGACCGATCGACGCTGATGTTTCGGCACCTTCTGATAAAGGGACCGCACTTGCAGCAGGAGTGTCTGCTGTCACGTGATCAAGACGGGGTTCCACAATTTGCATGAATCGAGTAGCATTGTGTGCGGCACATTGGCTCATCATACCTGACGCATATCCTCTTAGAACGGGTGATCGCATACAACAAGCGAAACATGCGTGCGTATCGTTTGGGTCTTGGATTAGATTACACCTTGTCGTTTTGGAACAGGTTTAGGGTTGTGATACCGTGGAGGTGCGAACACGGGTTCACCGCGGAAACACATCTCCCATGCAGTAGAACGAGATAAGACACCCGAACCAAGTAGTCCATCATATCCTCTGAGAACGGGTGTTTCTGTATGGTGGAGATTGGGGCACGAATAAATCGTTGAAAAACCAGTGCAATGCCTGCAACGAAGGTGAGTTTGTCGAACTAGTTCGTCCATCACGGTGAAGTCGCTGCGCGGTAATGGGCATATTTTCCACTTTGATTTTCACACGACACACATCCGCCAACAAATGTTGTACTCGTGAGAGCGCCCTGTGCAG
>Ga0306870_1000069_pt1 | contig 28405 bp, 19 predicted proteins | sample AntRauMeHopE1496_FD_190435 | JGI IMG/M metagenome (GOLD analysis project Ga0306870, IMG submission 190435) | Saline lake microbial communities from Rauer Islands, Antarctica - Metagenome Hop E1 #496 (v2) (version 2) | ecosystem: Environmental > Aquatic > Non-marine Saline and Alkaline > Saline ... | reverse complement strand
TTTTTTAAAGAGAAAAGCACAGCATCTGTCTTCACTGAAATAGATTTAGATATGGACATGTCTTTTTGGAAATATAAATAATATAGAATTGATATCAGTTTATCTAAAACTTGCTCACTTGTAACCAAACGAGTTCTTATTGCAACATAATTCTGATGTCAATTACAATTTATAAGTTTATTTAAAACTTCGCAAAGAAATTAAGTTCTCATTTTGAATAAACACAACATACATCCAATCTACCCTTTAAATGTTTAGTCAGCATTGCGAAAGCACTTTTGATCCTATGACTTGGACTATTCCATAGCTTCAATAAAATCGACTAATTAGTGAGATCAGTTCTTAAAAATTATAGCCTTTTGAAGTTTTTACTTTAAACAACACTAAAACAAGACCTCTATTTGAATGAAAGCATTAAAAACTGATTCAAAATCTTTTAATTTAAACATGTAAAATTAAAAAACCCCTCATTGCTGAAGGGTTTTAAATTATAAATTATTGTTGTCAAATTATGACTTAGGCATCAAAACTGAACTCACAGCGTGAATCACACCATTAGAAGCGTCAACATCAGCAAGAACTACAGTAGATTTATTACCATTAGCATCTGTTAAAATTAAACTTTCACCTTCTAGAGTTGCAATTAATTCTTCACCTTGAACTGTTGGTATTGTAAAACTTCCATCATTGTCATTGATAGCATTTACGACATCAGCTGCCATAAATTCACCAGAAACTACGTGGTAAGTTAAAATCCCAGATAACATTTCTTTATTTTCTGGCATAACCAAAGTAGGAACTGTTCCTTCTGGTAATTTTCCAAAAGCATCGTTAGTAGGTGCAAAAACGGTAAATGGTCCTTCACTACTTAAAGTTTCTACTAAATCTGCCGCTTTTAAAGCAGCAACTAACGTACTAAAGTTTTCATTACCAACTGCAATTTCTACAATAGTTTGCTGCTCATCCATTACATTTTCAGTAGATGTTTCAGTTTCAACCACAGCTTCTTCTTGCTCTGCTGCTGCTTCATCCTTAGTTTCGTTGTTCTTACAAGACGTAAATGCAATCATAGCAATTACACTTAAACTTAAAATTAATTTATTCATGTTCTTTTGTTTTGGTTTGTTCAAAAATATTTCAAAAACCTTAAACAATACTACTTCACACTATAATTTTTTGTTAATTCTATTTAGCCATTATTAGCTAACATATCATTGACTATAACACCCTATTTAATTTGTCAAAATAAATCAACGAATTGAAAATTACTTATAAGTATTATGGAGCATCTTTCACTTTCAATTTGCATTGACACACTATATTAATAATATGGTTATTTTTATAAGACCACTTAACGAAAACCAATATTTTTTAATGGTTTAGTTTTTATATTAAATAATGGGATTAAAAGTCTAAGCATTATTTGTGAAGGCTAAAGCATTATATTGAGTCATGCAAATAGATTAAACAATTGACACCTCTTAATATATATGTAAAAAATGGAAAATTAACAATAATTTATCTGTGACTTGTTCGTTTACAGCCGAACTAGTTATAGTTTCGTCTCAACATTAAAATTTAAAGTTTATTTACAAGTTTAATGAAGAACTTACAAAAGAATTAAGCTCGCATTTTGAAGAGGAGCACAATATGCCCCCTCTTGCGAGCAAGATTTATTCTATTTTAATTTTATCGGAAGATCTCTCGTTTAATGAAGTCTTAACACTGACTAAAGCCAGTAAAAGTTCTGTATCTAATCAGATTAATTTTTTAATAAATGAAGGTCGGGTTGAGTTCATTTACAAAGACAATAAGAGAAAGCGCTATTTTAAGACTAAAGAAGATTATTTGAAAAAAACGCTTGAAATACATCAAAAAAAAATTCAAAAGGAAACCGACATACTATCCAAAATTATCGATTATAATAAAAATAGAGGTTTTGACGGAGAACTCGTTAGTATTTTTAAGAACCATCTTTTAAACGAAAAAGAAAATTTAGAACAGACCATTTATAAATTATCACAAACCGGCAATAACATTTTAGACACATGAAGAATAAGTTAATTATCATTTTAATATTAGTGGCTACAGTAGTGAGCTCTTGCCAACAAAAAGGGCAACAACAAGCACCCCCTCCTCCTCATCTTCCTATTATTGAAGTTGAAGTCAAAGACATAACTACGTTTACAGAATATCCTACACAATTAGAAGGAATTATAAGTAGTGAAATAAGAGCAAAGGTGGCAGGTTATATTACAGATGTTCTTGTAGAAGAAGGAGCTGCTGTAAAAAAAGACCAAATACTTTTTAAACTAGAGACACGGAGTCTTAGTGGTGATGCTTCTGCAGCAAGATCTAGAGTGAATGCTGCACAAATAGAGGTTGACAAATTAAAGCCTCTTGTAGAAAAAGAAATAGTAAGTAAAAGACAAATGGAGACCGCCAAAGCAGGTTTAGAATTTGCAAAAAGTGATCTCCAGAGTATTGCAGCCAACATAAGTTATGCTAATATTAAAAGTCCGGCAGATGGTTATGTAGGAACCATAAATTATAGAGAAGGTGCTCTCATTAACCCAAGTGATAAACAGCCCTTAACACAAGTTGTAAAGATCAACGAAGTTTTTGCTTATTTTTCTGTGAATGAAAAAGATTTTTTAGACATGGTATCTAATTTAGACATCGAGCCTAGATCTGACAAAGATTTGGTCTCTTCATTTCCAGAAATCACTTTAAAGTTGTCTAACGGGACAGAATATGAGATTAAAGGAAAAATTACCAGTATTTCTAGTCAAGTCAATAGAGAGACCGGTACAGTAAGATTTAGAGCTACATTCGATAATCCAAAATCAATTTTAAAGGATGGATTATCTGGTAAAATAATAATTCCTAATTACCTTAAAGAGGCGGTTGTGGTGCCTAGAGTATCTACATTTTCACGTCAAGGAAAAGAACTTATATACAAGTTTCAGAAGTCCGACTCTACAGTTATAGAAAAAGCATTGGATGTTATAAGGGCAGATCCTTATTTAGTTGTGACTTCAGGTATAAAAAAAGGAGAAATGATTATTGGTACTGGTGTCAATAAAATAAAAAACGGTGATAAAATAATACCAGAAACCTCAAAAATGGATTCTATTGTAAACTCATTTGACAAAGTTTTTAAATAAAAATTATGCTTAAAAAATTCATAGAAAGACCCGTCTTATCCACAGTAATATCCATAATTATTGTGATGCTAGGTATTTTAGGAATACAGCAGTTACCTGTCACGCAATATCCAGATATTGCTCCGCCAACGGTACAAGTTACCACTAGCTTTCCAGGAGCTAACGCTGAAACAATTCTTGAAAGTGTCATAATTCCTCTTGAGGAGCAAATAAATGGTGTAGAAGGAATGACCTACATTACCTCTTCTGCTAGTAATAATGGTAGTGCAGTTATAACCGTTTTCTTTGAGCAAGACTATGATGCTGATATAGCTGCTGTAAATGTTCAAAACAGAGTATCACGTGCAAATGCTATTTTACCAGAAGAAGTAGTTAGAAGTGGTGTAATCACAGAAAAACAGCAAAACTCAGCACTGCTTTACGCAGCTATGTATTCAACTAGTGAAGACTATTCCGATACGTATGTTCAAAATTATTTGAACATCAATGTTAAGCCAGAATTACAAAGGATAAATGGTGTTGCTAGCGTTTCGGTATTTGGTGTTAAGGATTACTCAATGAGAGTATGGCTGGATCCAGATAAAATGGCAAATTATAATCTTAATGCTTCTGAAGTTATTGAAGCTATAAGGGAACAAAGTCAAGAAGCAGCAGCTGGTTCTATAGCACAAAACGCGGGAAAAGCTTTTGAATATGTAATCACTTATAAGGGAAGACTTAAAACCTCTGACCAATATGGAGATATCATTTTAAAAACCTTCGATAACAACCAGTTTTTAAGATTAAAAGATGTGGCCCAAGTTGAGCTGGATGCGTTCTCGTATAGTTCACTATCCCGAAGTAAGGGTTATCCGGGGGTCAACTTTGGAATTTTTCAAACTCCAGGTTCTAACGCTCAGGAAATTATCGAAAATATTTACGATAAGATGGATGAACTTGAGCAAAATTTTCCCAAAGGAGTTGAATATCTTGTCAATTACGATACCAATGAATTTCTAACAGCCTCTATATCTAAAGTTCAAGAAACTTTAATTGAAGCTTTTTTATTGGTTTTCTTGGTTGTTTTTATTTTTCTTCAAGACCTCAAATCAACATTAATCCCTGCAATTGCTGTTCCTGTTTCTATTATTGGTACGTTTTTCTTTCTGAATTTATTTGGGTATTCTATAAATCTACTTACTTTGTTTGCCCTCTTACTCGCCATTGGTATTGTAGTAGATGATGCTATTGTTGTGGTTGAGGCAGTTTATGCCAAGCTAGAAGGAGGTGCTAAGGATGCAAAAGAGGCTTCAATTTCAGCCATGAATGAAATAAGTGGAGCCATCATATCTATCACTCTAGTGATGGCTGCGGTATTTATTCCAATTACGTTTATAAAAGGACCTGCTGGAGTATTTTACGAGCAATTTGGAGTCACCCTAATTGTTGCTATTACGATTTCTGCAGTTAATGCATTAACTCTGAGTCCAGCCTTGTGTGCTCTTTTCTTAAAACCGCCAAAAGAGCAAAAAGATAAACCCAATTTGCTTCAAAGATTTTATAATGCGTTTAATTCTGGATTTAATGCCCTTCGTGGGAAATATGTACATTCCTTAAAATTTTTAGTAAGACAAAAATGGATTACAGTTCTTATTCTTATTGTTGCAGGCGTAGCCATTTACTTTGCTAATTCTCTTACTCCTAAAGGATTTGTACCTTCCGAAGACAGAGGTGTGGTATTTATGAATATGGAATTACCTGTAGGTTCTTCTTTAGATAGAACATTTGAAGCTACTCAAACCTTATATAAAAAAATACAGAAAATTGAAGGCATAAGAACAGCCTCATTAATTACAGGAAGAAACTTTTTCTCTGGATCTGGAAGTTCTTATGCTCAAGGTTTTATTATCCTTGATAATTGGGAGAAGAGAACAACAGATGCCACACAAATTAATGCAATTATTGGGCAATTAAACCAAGTAACCTCTGGTATTACAGATGCAAATATCCTATTCTTTACCCCGCCAAGTGTTCCTGGATACGGTGCTGCAGACGGATTCGAAATGCAACTTATAGATAAATCTGCAGGGTCTTTTACCGAACTAGATAACACGGCTCAAAAATTTGTTGGAGGATTATTTAGAGAAAACTCCATTGCGTTCGCTAATAGTTCTTTTAGCTCAAAATTTCCTCAATATAATTTAAACCTTGATGTCCCAAAGATAAAGGCAAGTGGTCTTAGTGTTGACGATGTACTTACAACCATGCAATCTTTTGTTGGTGGCTTATTTGTATCCAACTTTTCAAGATTTGGAAAACAATACAGGGTCTTTGTCCAATCTCTTCCAAAAGACCGGGAAGATGAAGGTAGTCTAAACAGCATTTTTATAAGACTTCCTTCTGGTGACCAAGCACCCGTTTCTGAATTTGTAAGTTTAGATAAAGTATACGGTCCGCAGGTCGTCAACAGGTTTAACCTATATAATGCGGTAAGCATTAATGGAGCTTCGGCACCTGGGTTTAGTTCTGGAGAAGCTATCCAAGCTATTCAAAAAACTGCAGATGAGCAATTAGGAAAAAATTATGATATTGCTTTTTCTGGCATTACTAGAGAAGAAATTGCTGCAAGCGGACAATCCATTGTGATTTTCGCTTTAAGTATACTTTTTGTTTACTTTTTCTTAGCAGCTCAGTATGAAAGTTATTTGCTCCCCTTTGCCGTTATTCTGTCTCTTCCTATTGGGGTAGCTGGAGCCTTCTGGACTACAAACCTAGCAGGACTCGAAAATAATATTTATTTCCAGATTGCCCTCATAATGCTTATAGGCCTCTTGGCAAAGAATGCCATCTTAATAGTAGAATTTGCTATACTACGTCGAAAAGAGGGGATGAGTATTTATGATGCAGCGCTGGATGGTGCCAAAGTAAGACTCCGTCCAATATTAATGACCTCTTTTGCTTTTATTTTAGGTCTATTACCCTTGGTCTTAGCAACTGGAGTTGGAGCCAAAGGAAACAATTCTATTGGAACTGGAGCAGCAGGCGGATTACTTGTTGGAACTGTGATAGGAATTTTTGTCATCCCAGTCCTTTTTGTAATTTTCCAATGGTTACAAGAAAAAGTAAGTCCATCAAGCCGAGCTCGTGCAGAACAAAATCAACTAAATTCTAAAGACTCTAAATAGATTATGAAATATATTATTAAATCCATACTTGTTATTTGTTGCTTGGCTACAGTCCAGTCCTGTTTTGTAGCTAAAGATTACGAAAGACCAGAAGAGATCGACCCTATAAAATATAGAACAGATCAGCTAGAAAGTGATACGTTATCTATTTCTAGAATAAGCTGGAAAGAAATGTTCACAGATACTGTTCTTCAGAATCATATTGACGAAGCTTTAGAAAATAACCAAGATATACGCATAGCCTTGCAGCAAATAAATGTAGCGAATTCTTACTATAAGCAAGGTAAAGCAGGTTATTATCCAACCGTAGATATCAATGGATCATTTACGCATCAAGAGTTATCTCCCAACTCACAATTTGGGGGTTTCTTCTCTTCGCTGGATCAATATGAGTTAAGCTCTAGTTTATCTTGGGAAGCTGATGTTTGGGGTAAAATACGCAGTAACAAAAGAGCAGCTCAAGCCAGCTACATGCAATCTCAGGCAGCTCATAAAGTTGTTAAAACAGAGCTTATTGCTAGAATAGCTTCTGGATATTATCAGATATTAGCCTTGGATGAGCAAGTTAAAATTACAGAGGAAACAGTACAGAGTAGACAGAATAGCTTTGAAACCTCTATAGCTTTAAAAGAAGCTGGAAACCTTACCTCTGTTGCTGTAAAGCAAACTGAAGCTCAATTTTATGCAGCTAAGGCACTATCACTTGATTTGAAAAACGAAATAAAACTCTTGGAAAATACATTGTCAATTTTAAAAGGTCAATCTCCTCAAGACTTCAAAAGAAGTGAGTTTTCAACTCAAGAAATCAATCAGAAATTAACAACTGGCGTAGCTTCAGATTTATTGGAAAACAGACCAGATGTCATCGCTGCTGAGTATCAATTAATTAATGCCTTCGAGCTGACCAATGTTGCCAAAAGTAAATTCTATCCCTCCATTATTATTTCAGCCACTGGAGGTTTTCAAAGTTTGGATTTTTCAGATTTCATCTCTACCAATTCTTTGTTTCTTACGTTGGTAGGAGGTCTTACTCAACCTATTTTCAATAGACGCCAAATCAAGACCGAATATGAAGTTGCTCTAAGTCAAAAAGAACAAGCTTTGTTAAGCTTTGAAAGAACACTACTCACTGCCAGTAGAGAAGTTTCGGATGCCATGCTCAATTTTGAAAATGCAAAGGAGAGAATTGAAATAAAATCTAAAGAATATGAAGCTTATCAAAGCGCTTTAGATGATTCTAAAGAATTACTGAACAGTGGCTTGGCCAACTATCTTGAAGTCTTAAATGCTCAAGAAAATGCACTAAATACACAACTAGAAGTTGTACAAATTAAGTTTGATAAATTTAGTGCAGTAGTTGAACTTTATAGAAGTTTAGGGGGGGGCTGGGAATAGACTTAAAATTTTATTCATAAAAAAACCGAGCTAAATGCTCGGTTTTTTTATGATAATGTGTTTTAATTATTTATCCATTTCTTCCATAATGGCTTGTGATAACTTTTTATAAGTCCCATTTTCCAAGCGCTCTCTTATCTCAGAGAAAGCTTTGAGAGTTAAATCTATATCCTCCATGGTATGTGTAGCTGTAGGTATCATCCTTAAAAGAATTAAACCTTTTGGAATCACTGGATACACTACTATTGAACAGAAGATACCATGATTCTCACGGAGATCTTTTACTAGTGCCATCGCTTCTGGAATACTCCCCTTCAGATAGACTGGTGTAACACAGCTTGTAGTTGTACCAATATCAAATCCATTTTCTTTTAAACCGTTCTGAAGCGCATTGACGTTTTCCCAAAGCTTGTCTTTAAAAGCAGTTGAATTTCGCATCAACTCTAAACGCTTGAGTGCACCTTCTACTAAGGACATCTGCAATGATTTAGCAAACATCTGTGATCTTAGATTGTATTTTAAATAATCGATAATTTCCTTATCTGCAGCAATAAAAGCTCCTGTACTAGCCATTGATTTTGCAAAGGTTGCAAAATAAACATCTATGTCATCTTGAATGCCTTGCTCCTCTCCTGCTCCCGCTCCTGTTTTACCTAAGGTTCCAAAACCGTGAGCATCATCAACAAGGAATCTGAAATTGTACTTTCTCTTTAACTCTACAATTTCTTTAAGCTTTCCTTGTTCACCTCTCATTCCAAAAACACCTTCAGAAATAAGAAGAATGCCTCCTCCTGTTTGCTCAGCTATCTTTTCAGCTCTAGCTAGGTTTAGCTCTATACTATCTAAATCGTTATGCTTATAGGTAAAACGCTTACCAAGATGTAAACGAACGCCATCAATGATACATGCGTGAGCATCTACATCATAAACTATAACGTCATCTTTGCTAACAAGGGCATCTATTGTTGATAATATACCTTGGTATCCAAAATTGAGTACATACGCGGATTCTTTACTTACAAAATCTGCTAATTCATCTTGTAGCTGCTCGTGAAGACCTGTATGTCCACTCATCATTCTAGCACCCATCGGGTAGGCACTACCCCATTTTTTTACAGCTTCTTCATCCGCTTTTCTCACTTCTGGATTGTTAGCTAGCCCTAAGTAATCATTGATGCTCCAAGTAATTACTTCTCTACCTTGGAACTGCATTCTATTGCTAATTTGCCCTTCCAATTTTGGAAAAACAAAATATCCCTCAGCTTGGTCTGCCCATTTACCTAAAGGGCCTTTATCTCTATAAATTTTTGCAAATAAATCTTTCATAAGCTCTCTATATATTTATTTTTCAAATTTAACTAATCTTAACTAATTGATGTTTGTGACATGGGCTTTTTTCAAATTGCTTTGGTTTTGTTCATCTTCTAATCCTGGGTAATTGGTAAATCCTTGAGATTTCATCCAATCATCAGAAAAAACTTTGCTCATATACCTTGATCCATGATCTGGAAAAATAGCAACAACCTTACTTTCGGAATTAAATTCGTTTTCTGCAGCCAATTGTTTTATGCCTTGCATCACTGCACCACTTGTATAACCAACAAACATGCCTTCAGTTTTGGCTATATCTCTTGCCATATACGCACTGTCCTCATCGGTTACTTTAGTGAATTTATCTATAATATCAAAATCTGTAGCACTTGGAATTAAGTTTTTTCCTAAACCTTCAATTTTGTAGGGGTAAATTTCATTTTTATCAAATTTTCCAGTCTCATGATATTTCTGTAATACCGATCCAAAGGCATCGATACCGAGGATCTTTATATTTGGATTTTGCTCTTTTAGATACCTTGCAGTTCCAGAAATTGTTCCTCCTGTGCCACTACAGGCAACAAGATGTGTTATTTTTCCTTGTGTTTGCTCCCATATCTCTGGACCTGTAGTTAAGTAATGGGCATCAATATTCAAGTCATTAAAGTATTGATTGATATAAATAGAACCTGGTGTCTCTTTATGAATTTGCTTAGCTACTTCGTAATAAGATCTCGGATCTTCTGGAGCCACATTCGAAGGACAAACAGTTACATCTGCCCCCATTGTTCTCAACAAAGATATTTTATCCTTAGAAGATTTGGAGCTCACCGCAAGAATGCATTTATATCCTTTTATAGCAGCAATCATTGCAATACTAAAACCGGTATTGCCTGATGTTGTTTCTATAATGGTGTCTCCTGGATTTAAATCACCGTTTTTTTCAGCATTTTCAATGATGTAATGTGCTATTCGGTCTTTAGAGGATAGTCCTGGATTTTGAGCTTCATACTTAGCTAAAAATTCACCTTTAAAATGTTGAGTAATGTTGTTAAGTCTTATTAGGGGTGTACAACCTACCATTGATAGTAAGTTATCGTGAACATTCAATTTTTTATGCATAAATCTAACGTCTTTTCACGTAAATAATGTTTTTTAAAATAAATATCAAACGCAAAATTACGATTTTTTTTTTCGTTTACTTTGAAATTTGCTCCAAATCAAGTAAAAAAGCATAATCTTTAGAAAGCTCTCTTAAAGCCTCAAATCGGCCAGAGGCTCCACCGTGTCCTGCATCCATATTCGTATCTAAATACAATTTGTTTTGATCGGTTTTAAGTTCTCTTAATTTCGCCACCCATTTGGCTGGTTCCCAATATTGCACCTGAGAATCGTAAAGCCCGGTAGTCACTAACATGTTTGGATAGTCTTTAGCCTCAACATTATCATAAGGTGAGTAGGTCTTAATATACTTATAATACTCTTCTTCATTAGGATTTCCCCACTCATCATATTCACCAGTTGTTAAAGGAATACTTTCATCTAACATTGTAGTAACAACATCTACAAAAGGCACTGCCGCTATCACTCCGTTATAAAGTTCTGGAGACATATTGATCACTGCTCCTATTAGAAGTCCGCCTGCAGATCCTCCCATGGCATACAAATGTTCTGGTGAAGTGTATTTCTGATCTATTAGATACTCAGAAACATCAATAAAGTCTGTAAATGTATTTTTCTTATGAAAAAGCTTTCCTTTTTCATACCAATCTCTTCCTAAATATTCGCCACCTCTTACATGAGCAATGGCATAAATGAAGCCTCTATCTAAGAGAGAAAGTCTAGTTGTGGAAAAGTAAGGATCCATTGTCGCTCCATAACTTCCATAACCATACTGAAGAAGGGGGTTATTTCCATCTCTTTTAATACCTTTTTTATATACTAAAGAGACGGGGATCTCTGTACCATCTTTTGCAGTTGCCCAAATTCTCTCCGACATGTAATTATCCTTATCAAAACTCGGATCTTGAACTTCTTGTTCTTTAAGAACTTTTTCAGTTTTATCTACCATATCAAATTCAATAACCGACGCTGGCGTAGTTAAAGAATTAAAAGAGTATCTCAACTTGTTAGTGTCAAAATCAACATTAGTCGTTGTATTTGCTGAGTAAGTTTCACTTGTAAAGGGCAAATAATAATCTTCGCTTTCATCCCAACTTTGTACATAAATTCTACTCAAACCATTATAACGCTCACTGGTCACCAAGAAATTATTAAAGATATCTACTCCTTCAAGTAGAATGTCCTTTCGATGAGGTATAACTTCTTCCCAATTGGATTCTGACGTTGACCCAATAGAGGTTTTCATCAGTTTAAAGTTTTGAGCTTTATCCTTATTGGTGAGGATGAAAAAATCATCTTTATAATGAGTTAAATCATACTCTAAACCCCTTCTCCTTTCAGAAAACAATTTAAAGTCAGCGTCTGGGGTGTTAGCATTAAGGATTTGATATTCATCAGACATCGTACTAGATGACCCAATAATAATGTAATCTCTAGATTTTGTTTTGTAGACATACGCATTAAAGGTCTCATCGTCTTCTTCAAAAATCAAAACATCATCTTCTGCAGAATTATCAAGTTTATGTTTAAAAATCTGGTTAGATCTCAATGTCTGTTCTTCTTTTCTAGTGTAAAAAAGAGTCTTATTATCATTAGCCCAAGTGGACCCCCCTGTAGTCGTTTCGATCTTTTCTGGAAATAATTCACCAGTCTCTAGATTTTTAATTTGGATCGTATATTTTCTTCGACTAACCGTATCTATTCCAAAAGAGGCATATTTATTATCTGGACTTATACTTATACCCCCTAGACTAAAGTAAGCATGGTCTTCCGCCATTTTATTACAGTCGAACATGATTTCTTCTTCGGCCTCCAAAGATCCTTTTCTTCGGGTATAAATAGGATAATCTTTACCTGTTTCATAACGAACTTGATACCAATATCCGTTCAATTTGTAAGGTACAGAAGAGTCATCTTCTTTGATTCTCGCTTTCATCTCTTCAAAGAGATCGGTTTGAAAAGCTTTGGTATGAGCAGTTGATTCTTGGTAATAGTCATTTTCTGAATTTAGATAGTCAATGACTTTAGGGTCTTCTCTATCATTCATCCAATAATAATTATCAACTCTGTCATCGTTATGAATAGAAAGAGTTTTTGGTTGCTTTTCAGCAGTAGGAGCTTTTATGTCTGTTTTCAATGTTTTCGAATTATCAGTTTTGCAAGATGCGACAAATATAAAGCTTAGAGCTAAGACTGGAAGGAAGTGTTTCATAAGTCTGAAATTTTTTATTAATCTTTATGTAACGTTTAAAAACAGAACAATATACTAAATTTACATTTCACTTTTAAATTAAAATTATGTTTGGAGATATGATGGGTATGATGAATAAAATCAAAGAAACCCAAGCAAAAGTAGAGCAAACTAAAAAGCGACTAGATACGGTCATGCTTGCAGAAAAGAGCAATGATGGCTTATTGAAGGTCACTATTACTGCCAATAGAGAACTAAAATCTATTGAAATAGATGATGAACTATTAAAAGATAAAGAACAGCTTGAAGATTATTTAATCTTAACACTCAACAAAGCTATCCAAAAAGCTAGTGATGTAAATGATACGGAGGTTTCTGCTGTTGCTAAAGAAGGAATGCCAGATATTCCTGGGTTAACGAGTTAGAAGTATAAAAAGACCTCAAAATAAAAAAGCTGAAAAGGAATAGCTATTATCCTTTTCAGCTTTTTTATTTTAAGTAACTATTATTTGACATAGACCACTTTCCGGTTGATGAATTCCATCATACCATCTTTTGCAAGTTCTCTTCCATATCCTGACTTTTTGGTTCCGCCAAAAGGTAACCTTGGGTCAGATTTTACCAATTCGTTAATGAACAGTGCACCATCGCTTACTTTACTAGCATACTCTTGCGCCTTTGAAGTCTCTTTTGTAAACAGACTAACGCCAAGTCCAAATTGAGACTCTTCAGACAACTCAAAAGCCTCTTCTACTGTTTTTACTTTAATCATAGCTGCCAAGGGTCCAAAAGTTTCTTCCTTAAAAGCTGGCATGTCACGAGTCACTTCACCAAGAACAGTCGGTTCATGGAAACACTTATTTTGGTGTCCGCCAAGAAGTAATTCTGCACCTAACTTTATGGACTCCTTAACTTGTCGTTGTAATTCATCCGCCAGATCTATTCTAGCCAAAGGTCCAACTTGTATATCATCTAGAATTGGATCTCCTACTTTGAGTTGACGCACTGCTTCAGTAAATTTCGATACAAATTCTTCATAAACAGAGTCTTGAATGATAAAACGTTTAGCCGCAATACAGCTTTGACCACTATTAAGCATTCTAGCCTTAACAGCCGTTTTAACCGCCAAATCTAAATCTGCATCCTCTAGGACAATAAAAGAATTACTTCCCCCTAATTCGAGCAAACTTTTTTTGAGGTGCTTACCTGCAATTTGAGCAACTGTAGAACCTGCTTTCTCACTCCCGGTTAAAGTGATTGCTTTTACCCCTTCGTGAGATATTATTTTTTCTGTGACATCATGACCCACAACCAAGCTTTGAAATACTCCTTTCGGAAATCCGGCTTTTGTAAAAACATCTTCTATTTTTTGAGCACATCCAAATACATTGGAAGCATGTTTCAGGAGACCCGTATTTCCCGAAGTTAAAGTAGGTGCTGCAAATCTAAAGACTTGCCAAAACGGAAAATTCCAAGGCATTACAGCAAAAATAGTTCCCATAGGATCATGACGCACAAAACTAGTAGAGGCATCGGTTTTTATATGTTCATCAGAAAGGAATTCTTCGGCATGTTCTGCATAATAATCGCAAACCCAAGCACATTTTTCAATTTCTGATTTTGCTTCTGAAATTGGTTTACCCATTTCTAAAGTTATCATTTGAGCATATTCATCCCTATTATCTCTTAAAACATCTCCCGCTTTTTTCAGGAGCTTCGTTCTATGAGATAAAGGTTTTTGTCTCCATTCTTTGAATGCTGAACTAGCATCACTTAATTTTTGATTTAATTCTTCTGAAGTAAAAGCTGAATATGCTCCTACCTCTTCGTCGTTATGTGGGTTGGTGCTTTTAAATATCATTGGTACATATGATTTGTGATCTTTATTAAAATTAAATTTTTCTCAAACTTGAATGTTGTCCTTTAAGAATTCGATTCTACAGCTGACCAAACTTCAGATAAGAAATGTTCAGTCATCTCTTTTGGAGCCGATTCATTTAAAGAAGGTTTAGAATAAGTGATGTTCTTGGCGGTGTGACCTTGAAACGGTAAACCAAAAGATTTACTTCGTTTTTTACGCTGCTGAAAATTAATATGCTCCTGGAATTCTTGAAAAAAGTCAAAACTTTGACTCCTTTGTTTACCGCGCCAATATAAATCTATTTGACCTGTTTTAGGGTGATATCCAGCTGTAAATAAAGTACCAAACCCTTCTTTAAAAAGGTCATTGTACAATGGCTTTCTCATAAAAGCATCTACCAAATCTGAAGCTGAAAGACCCTCTTCTTTTAAAAGATTTTTTAGAAATAAGGAACGTTCTATCGTTTTATTGAACGCGGCGTTTTCTGGCCAATCCAATCGCTTTTGATGATTTGTAGTAAAAGCGGCGTCGGTAACCACAGCCTTTTCATTTGGAGCCACTTGAACTGTTTTGTAATGGCCAGATTTGTCTACTAGAGTTACGTTGTAGGCCATATGAGAAGGGATCCGAATTAATGCGGCCACTGCTTCTTTTACGTTACTACAAAATTCCAGAATATACCTTAAGATAAAGGGCATCCCAAAACCCTCTCCAATAATTTTCCTACCTCCAAACGTGAGCGAAACCGCTAAGCCTTTATCGTTCATACCATCCAAAACACCTAAGAGGCAATCGCTTGTGGCTATGACCCGTCTGTCGTTCCATTTACTAAACAATTGCACTCCCTCAAATAGGTTTGGATGATGATCGTAATTGCGAACGAGTTGAATATCATCACCCTCTAGAACCGCATTTGAGCAACCACTCACATAAAAGGGAGGTTGATAACCCGTGAGAAATTTCGAAGCAATTTCATCTGCTCCTGCAAGTTCACATAACCTGATGTAGGTTGGCCACATCTCTGGCATATGCTCTTTTAAAGCAACTTGAGAAGTTTGTAAATCTACAGACTGTTTCTCGGTTTCATTTTCAATAAGCCATGTCTTGTAAGCTTCCCAATGAGTGAAAAATAAATTTTGCCATTTCTTACCTGGTAAACTAGGTTCAGAAATTGCTGTAAAATAAATCTGCATAGAGATTATTATTATTTTTGAAATTTATAAGAATTGCTTTTAATGAAAAGGCTTTTGTTTTTATTTGGTCAACGATCCTGGTAATTTTGATTTACGCTTATCTTCAACTACCACTGAAGAAAACTGAGAACGGATCGCTTTTATCCACTTTTTAGCTCGTGTGTTTAACTGAAAATCATCTGTCATCATTCGTCCTCTTGTCACCAGAATCCCTATATCTGCACCTTCATATAAGTAATCACCTTTTTTAGCAATTCTCATAAAGAAAGCCTCATTCTCATTTTGGACGGCTCGTCTATGCGTGTCCATTCTATCAAATTGAATATGCCCTGTGTCGTACATTTTCCAAATACCCGATTTTGCTGATCCGGTCACGTACTCGATCGTATCTTTCGTATGCTTAACAATCAATTGGCTCCAACTGTCTATATTTTCTTGTTTTGACCAACGTTTATTCAGTTTTTCAACATCCAAGGTGTAATCCATATTCATCCACTCTAAGATATGAAAAACAAAAAGTGGAGCATCTGCAAGTGCAAATACAGCATGGTTGGTAATTGAGCTTGCACCAGTTACTCTGGGATTGAGTTCTCCAAGATAAATTTCGCCGTTGTCCTGATCTATAAGAAAATCAAGCTCGAAGTAACCCTTATAGCCTTCCTCCCTCAATTGGTTTCCAAAAAGCTGAGTATATTCCACTGCCTTTTTCCTTAATTCTGGAGTAAACGCATCAGGATAGATCTCGTTACCACACCAGCCTCCTTCATAGGGTGTTAACTGTTTAAACCCAACTAACTCCGTCATGAGAGGCGTTACGATGGTGCCGTGTCTAGTCACACAAGCTTCAATAGCGGTTCCTCTACAACGGATACGCTTCATTATTTTTACTTCTTCCTCATCTTCAATTTCGTCTGCATACTCCAGATAATCTTCTTCATTGGAAATAAAGAAAGTCGTGTGACCCGAATCTCCAAAAGGAGTTTGGATCACCAATTCTGTTCCAAGATCTTTAGAAATTTTACGCAGATGTTTGTAATTATCCACCTTAGAAAGTACGTAAGGAACACAAGCTACTCCTGCTTTTTCTGCAATTCTATTGGTATTCACCTTATTATCTAGGAACGTTCTCATTTCTGCTGAGGGGAACATAATTTCTAGCCCAATCTTTTCTGCTAACCTTTCTGTTTCTTCATTAAACATAAGAAACATGGCCTTTCCTGCTCGTCCATCAACACTTCTGGTCTTGATATAATCCTGAACTTCTGGGTGTTGAAGTAGGTAGTTGTTTATGTCTTCTATCCCTTCAAAGTCATCGTGAGGTATTTCATTTTTTGGTGAAAAAACATTAGGATGTAATCCATCAAAACATTCGATGTAAGTAATAAATCTAAAGCCTTTTATCCACTCATCCGCCCCTAAAAGATTAAAGTTAGTGGCACTAATAAAATATAGTGGCTCTTCATTCTTATGGAAAGCTCTCCTGATGTCTGATACCCCGTTCAAATCTTCTTTTTTGGGTCTACCTCGTTTCTTGGACACTACACTAGGGGAGGATTTTTTATTGGTCACCGGCGTCGCTGCTTGTTCAGACTTTCGTTTTCCACGAACAGGAATCTTTGTCTTATCTTTTCCACTGATAGTCGCCGGTTTTGAATCCGTCTTATTATTATTTTTCGACTTATTTTGATTCGAATCTTCTTTATGTTTAGAATCCATAATTATGTTTTAATAGATTATTATTTTTTTGTATTACTTCCCATGGAAGTTACTGTTTTCTGTCTATTCAATACAGCATCTTTAAAAATCCTTAGGCCTAGTTCTGGTCTATATCCGTGAATTTCAGAGACGTCAAGAACAGTTAAAAAATGAATGATTTCCTCGCTAACGACTTGCCCTGGAACTAAAACCGGAAATCCCGGAGGATAAGGTATTATAAAGCAGGAAGCCACTAAAACTCGCCCTTCTTTTATAGTTGGTAAGCATTCACTTAGAGGAATATATTCGTAATTTTCTTCATTATACGCTAGCGTAAACGCCCCTCTTATGTTTCCTCCTGGAACTCCAGGAACCGCTTGGAAGGAGTTGTGGAAATAGCTAAAATCTGGCAAGGGAGGGAAATCTTGAGTCAACGATTCAATTCTATCTTGATGAATTTTACTTTCTGCGGAAGTAAGCGCGAGAAGTTCTTTATCTAATTCGTCTGCTATTTTTAAAAGTGCATTGGTTAAATAGGTGACACTACTTCTAGTCGTCCCAATATTGGTCATCAATAGAACTGTGTTTCTCGACGTTTTATTGATTTGAATATTGAATTTATCCATTAAATACTTATTCTTAAACGTATCCCCATCAACACCTGTTCTGCCTATATGAATAGTAATTTTGGTTGGGTCTAAAACAAACTCATCGTTCTTCCAAGCATCTTCCATTCGATTCCAACCTGTTTTTGGATTGTAATATTCCGATAAACCTGAGGCTCTAAATTCCTTAGGAATAAAATCTCCTATGGTCAACACATCAAAGTATTTTTTTAATTGTGGATGATCGTTAACCTTAGCTCTAAAAACCATCGCTAATTCAATGCTCTTTTCTACAAGCTCATAGCCTTCAAATTGCACCTGTCGCCTACCCGCATCCAAAGACGCTAAAATTTGGTAATTTGGTGAAGTGGATGTGTGTGTCATATATGCCTCCAAAAAGGTATTTTGACTCTTCTTTCTGAAATCTTCATCCCAGATATGTATCATAGAACCTTGTCTAAAGCTACTTAACGTTTTATGAGTACTTTGCGTAGAATACACCCTAATACGAACTTTATCTGGATCTGGTAGCTTTGATATTTCTCCCTTCTTTAAGTTATTGATGTGTTCTTCATACTCTATCCTATATTTTTCACTTTTATATTTCTTATGAAGTTTATTGGCGACAAACATTCCTGTTCTCTGTTTGTAATTGTAGGTGAATCCTGCAAAAGCAAACCAAGCTTCGTCCCAGAGAAAAATCATATCTGGTTTGATAGCCAGTATTTCCTCCATGACCTTTTCGACATTGTACACCAACCCATCGAATGTGCAATTGGTAAGCAATAGCATCTTGACAAGCTGCATTCTTCCAGCCTCTTTCAGTTGCAATAATTTATCCTTGATTTGTTGTAAAGGTACTGCTCCATACATAGAATATTTTTCTATTGGATAGGAATCTAAATACACTGGATATGCACCTGCTAAAACCAAACCGTAATGATGAGATTTATGACAATCTCTGTCAATTAAAATAACCTCCCCTGGTTTAACCAAGGCTTGAACTACTATTTTATTTGAAGTAGAAGTCCCATTGGTTACAAAAAAAGTATTTAGTGATCCATACGCATCACTCGCCATTTTTTGTGCAGTCTTTAGGGAACCTGTTGGTTGAAGTAAGGAATCCAAACCTCCCTTGGTTGAAGAGGTTTCTGCCAAAAACATATTTCTGCCGTAAAATTTCCCAAAGTCATTGATCCATCGAGATTTAAAAACTGAATTACCCCTAGATATAGGCATGGCATGAAATATACCTGTAGGTTTTTTACTATATTCTTTTAAAGCTGAAAAGAACGGAGTTTCATAGCGTTTATAAATGCCTCTTAAAATGGTGAGATGTAATTCTTGTACATCCTCTGCTCTGTAAAAAATCCTATCGAAAGTTTTTAACGTATTGTCTTTTAAATTTCCTAAGGCTGTATCTGTAACATAATAGGTATCAAGTTCAGGTCTAAATTTTTTGACCAATCGTCCTAATACTGGGCCCAATCGCATTTCTGACTTAGAATCGATATTCAAATTAAGAATGCTTTGAACAAATGGCTCTAGAAATGGAGATATTTTTTTTGACTTGTAAGGAGGAGCATAACGGATAACAACTGCTTGAATATTGCTATTGAATTTTAAAGCAATCATTGCATCCTCAAAAGTTTTTTGAACGACAATTCCATAATTGAATTGATCGTTGCTTGTACAAACTTCATTTAAGTCGTGTCGAAGCTTGTTTTCTTCTTGAACAGAAATATCTTCTACGAACAAAACTTCAAAATAATTTTTCCCTTTTCCATCAAACTTATCGATAGCCTCTAAAGAGTCTGAATTTAAATCATCATCTTCAAAAGCGTTGGGATTACTGCGGTATTTATCGCTGACCAAAAGCTTGGTGATTTCTGAAATCTTATGAGCAAAAGCTGTATACTCCTGTCTTTCTATCATTTCGAGCAGCAAGCCCATTCTAAAAAGTCCAGGAAGCGCAAAATAGCTTTCGATGCTCTCTAATCTTTTAAAAATTTTCTTAACCTTTTCGATTTGCTTGTCACCTTCGACAGAACCTTTTGAAGTGTTTTCGAGATTTGAGGATTCAAATTTTAAATCATTCCAAGACTCCAATCGAAGTTGACTGATATTATAATACGTAGACATTTTAGGTTTAGAATTTATCATAAGAATTATTGGCTTGAATAAAGTGCTAACTTGTTTCCTTCTGGATCGATAAAAATGGCAAAGTATCCATCTTCATCATTAATAAGAGTTTTGGGCATTACTATTCTACCTCCAGCTTTCTCTACCTTACCAAGAACCAAATTGAGGTCTTTACCGGCGTTGAGATATATAAGCGGACCAGATTCTCCAGGTGTTGAACCTGGACCAGCAACGATAGAACCACCTATCCCTTTATTTACAGGGAAAAAAGCCATTGCATAGTTTTTATCAAGATTAGTTTCCATCTCAATATCAAAAATCTGATTATAGAAATTTATAGATTGATTAAAATTTAGTGCTGGTATTTCAAACCAACTGATAAAATCTTTTCGTTTACTTTTGTTTTTAGGTGCTGTTCCTCCCATAAATTTTTTTGTTTAATGATTTGTAAATCCTTTATACCCTGCTGGATCCGATGGGTGAGCCTTCTCATGCTCGTGTTCTTGTATTTTCAATTTGGCTAGAGTATCCATTTTGGTGGGCTTGATTAATGGTCCTAAAGAATTGAGATAAGGCAATTCTACGCCATGTTGGTATATGCCAAATTGAACAATATGATCTCTAAAACTTTTTAGAGGCTGTCCTAGCCTTAAAACCCCTAATTCTCGACTTCTTTTAACCCTTTCTATATTTAATTCAATTGGAAAAATCTCTTCATTACCTTCTGCTTGGTAAATGACACGACCATCGGGTCCGCAAACCACCGATCTTCCGCTTCCGCCAGACTCCAGACCATTTACATCAAAGAAGTAACATTGGTTCACTGCTGCCATAGCTCTTACGATAGATAATTCGATATCTCTATCTATTGTACCTGTCATAGTTGGGTGTAAGATCACTTCTGCACCCATAACTGCAAGTGTCCGTACTGTTTCTGGAAACCACATGTCATAGCAAATAGAAATGCCAAATCTTGCAACCCCAGGCACGTCAAAAACACAGAAGTCCTCACCAGAAGTAACCCCAACTTCGTAAGGATAAAAAGGAAACATTTTTCTGTATCTTGTAACCACCTCCCCTCTTGGGTTAATTACTGTTGCGGTGTTATAAATATGACCCTCACTTTTTTCAAAAATTGATCCTGGAAGCAACCATATACCGTGCTTTTTGGCCATAGCTTGCATTTCTTGTTCAAAATTTCCAGGTATTGCGGAAGCGGTATGCGTCAACGGACCGTGACCACACAACTCACTAAAAACTACCATTTCTACCCATGGATAAAGGCTCATTGTAATATCTAATTTCAGTTTCATTAATTCAACATTAGAATTAACCGCTGAAATTTTCATTTGTATTCCTGCAATTGCAAAAGGTCTCATTGAGTATATATTAAGATTCGGTGTATAGATATCTGTTTCTCAAACATCCATTTAATAGTAATTCTTGTTAAATTATGTAAACCAGCTTAAAATCTTGCTCGTTGTACTTCGGGTATATTTTAAAATCTGTTGTTCCAAAATATCTAATCCTTTATTCAATTCCTCGTCTGTAATCACAAGAGGTGAAAGTATTCTGATTACATTTTTGTGTGTTCCCGCACTAAGAAGAATAAGCCCTTCATCGGCGCATCCCTTTACAATTTTATGACAAAGATCTGTGTCTGGAGAGTTTGGGTTATTGTCTTTTATAAATTCTATCCCAATCATCGCACCAATCCCCCTAACATCTCCTATTTCTGTCACCTCTTTTTGTAGATGACGAATGCGCTCCATTACGATACCTCCAACATGAATGGCTCTATCGTTAAGATGGATGTCTTTCATATATTGAATAGTAGCTAAGGCTGCGGCACAACATACTGGACTCCCTATATAAGTTCCTCCAATTGTCCCTGGTAAAGCGGCATCCATAATCTCTGCCTTCCCAACAACAGCTGCTATTGGTAATCCAGAACCCATAGATTTCGCATAGGTACTTATGTCTGGCTGTACACCATAATACTGCCAGCTTGCCCAATGTCCCGTTCTACAGAATCCGCTTTGCACTTCGTCAAAAATCAACATCACTCCATGTTCATCACAAAAGGAACGTAAGCCTTCCAAATATTTTTTGGGTGCAGGATTAAAGCCACCTTCACCTTGAATAGGCTCTATAATAATGGCAGCCACACTTTTTATATCCACCAAGATATGCACACTTTCATAAAGTCGATGCAACTCATTATCTACAAACTCATCTAGGGTTGAGGTACCAGGATGTTTATAGAAATTAGGAAAAGGTAATCTATAAACTTCTGGAGCGAAAGGCCCTGAGGAGAATTTATAATTGACTTTACTGGTTAAACTCATCGCCATGAGCGTACGGCCATGATAAGCTTCGCTAAAACAAATAACCGCAGGTCTTTGTGTAGCTTGCCGAGCGATTTTGATAGCATTTTCAACTGCTTCTGCCCCTGTACTTATCAACATGACTTTGGTCTTATCTCCATGTGGTAGGATTTCTGCAAGTTCTTCGCACAACTTAATATAAGGCTCATAGGTAACCACATTAAAACTCGTATGCAAGTATTTGCCTGCTTGCTCACGTATAGCCTCTACCACTGGAGGTGGGCAATGTCCTGCATTAACGACACCAATACCCCCAGCAAAATCTATCAATTCATTACCGTCTACATCTGTAATAATGGCACCCTTTGCTTCTTTAACAGTAGCTGTGTTAAAAACGCCTACACCGTTAGCGACTATATTTTTTCTCCTGTCAAGGAGCTCCTGAGATTGGGTTTTTTGCTTGATCATGTTTAAAAAAGTTGTCTTTAAATTGTTAGGGAATGAAAAAATGGATATAGAAATGTAATACTAAAAGCAATATGCATATCTTCAATATACAACATTATAATTATACTAAAAAATTATGCTTAAACTAAAATTATAAATGTTAAATATTTTCACGTTTGTAAAGCAATTTTTCTAAAATAGATGTAGAATATGAAATCAAAAAGACAAAATTCACCGGAAAGTTATGCTGATAATATACACTATATCCAATTTAAACATGCATATCACATATAAAATAAGATATTAGGTTTCAGTTTCTAAATCAAAAACTATATTTGCAAGTAATAATTGAACACTAAATGAAATTTACTCCTGTAATAATAGTCTTATTTATTATAACTTCTTTCACGTCCTGTATTAGCACAAAGCAATTAACCTACTTAGCTGAAGACGAAAACAATAAAGTAGATAGTTTGATTTCTTTTCAAGAAGTGCAAAGACCTTATAGAGTGCAAATCAACGATTTGTTAAGTATAAGAGTAAAAGCTTTGGACCAAGAATTAACAAGTATGTTTAACCCGATTGGTGATTCAGAAAATTCGACGGCAACCACAGAAGAAAGAGCATATTTTGATGGGTTCCTGGTGGACAGACATGGTGAAATAAGGATTCCTACAATTGGAAAAATGAAAGTTTTAGCACTTACACTCGAAGAAATTAGATTAAAACTAAATGATAAGTTACTTGAAGATTATTTTAAATCTGAAGCTAACATTTTTATAACCGTAAAATTGGCAGGACTTCGCTACACAACTTTAGGTGAAATAAGTAGCCCCGGGAGTCAAGTTATTTACAAGGAACAGGTTTCCATTATGGAAGCTATTGCAAATTCAGGAGATATTACATTAACAGGCGATAGGCGTGCTGTAAAAATTTTAAGACAGTATCCTGAGGGGCAACGCATGCATAGAGTGGATCTTACAAAAATAAGTGCGGTTAACTCTCAATTTTATTATGTACAACCTAACGATTTGATCATTATTGACCCTCTTCCTCAAAAATCACTAGGAATTGGAACAACAGGATTTGGAACCATAGCTACAGTTTTCTCGATAGCTACAGCGATAACCATATTATTTATAAGACTCTAATGGAAGAAGATTTTGAAGTAAGCGAATCCAATGCTTATTTTGACTTTAAAGGTTTTATAGTCAAGATATTTAGTTATTGGTATTTATTTGTGATAAGCATCCTCGTCGGGATGGGTATCGCCTATTTCATCAATGTAAGGAAACAACCTATTTATCAAATTGAAAGTTTGATCACCATAAAGGACGATCAAAATCCTTTTTTTACGTCCAACACAAGTTTAACCTTCAACTGGGGAGGTGTTTCCGATAAAGTTAATACCACTGTTACAACTTTAAAAACTAGAACTCACAATGAAAAGGTAGTCAATAGACTAAGGCTTTATCTTCAGTATTATGAAGATGGGAAGTATCAAAAAGAAGATGCCTACGGTAAAGTTCCTTTTGTAGTTATGGAAGATAGTCTAGAAGCTCAGCTTATAGGAAGAGAACTTACCATAAAATTTATAGATAAGACTAGCTTTGAACTTAGTCTAACTTTTGATGATGAAGATCCAGGAAATTTAAGCTATTACAATTATACCACAAAAGAAACCGAGAGTCGATATTTCAAAAAAGAATATTACAAAGAGACCTTTAAGGTATCAGAGTATGTAAACTCACCCTATTTTAAAGGTCAGGTTTTTAGAAATTCAATACCATTGAGTTCAGATAAACCCTACTATATAAGGTTTAATAACTATTACTCAACAGTCAAGAAATTTCAGGATATTAATGTGTCCCCAGAAAATAAAGGAAGTTCAATTCTTAACTTATCTCTTAATGGAAATAACAAAGAGAAACTCGTAGACTATCTCAACACAACCGTACAAGTTTTAAGCGAAGATATGTTGAACCGTAAAAACCTATTTGCAACGAAGACCATTCGTTTTATTGATAGTAGTCTTACAGAAAAGTCTAAAGAACTTAAGTCGGTTGAGGAAGAACTTAATCAATTCAAAATAAGCAATGACATTATAGATCTCACAGAAGAGAGCAACCAAATAAGACAGCGTCTTACCAATCTAGATCTTGAGAAAAACAGCATACAGCGACAGATAGATTATTACAACGGGTTAGAGCAGTACTTAAGGAATCGGCAAAATTATTCAGATGTCCCCGCACCATCAGTTGCTGGTATAGATGAACCTAGTATAAGTCAAGCTGTTGGTAAAATAGTAGCCTTGTCTGAGCAAAGAAGCAAATATTCCTATTCTTTAAAAGCAGATGCGCCCATATTTAATGATATCGATAGGCAAATTAATGCGACTAAATCTGTTTTATTAGAAAATATAGGATCCACTGAAAATATATTACTAGAACAATTAGGAAATATCCGACGCAATGAAGCTGAACTAGAAAAGCAAATTAGAACACTTCCCAAAGAACAACAAGACCTTTTAAAAATTGAACGCCGATACACCATTAGTGAAGAAACCTATAGCCTATTTCTAATTAAGCGGAATGAAGCGGGTTTAATAAAAGCAGCCAATGTAAGTGATGTCCAAATTATAGATAAAGCCATGGATACTGGTGGTGGGAAAATAGGACCCAATACGCAATTAAATTATGTTATGGCATTGCTTACAGGAAGTTTTGTACCCTTAGTGTTTGTATTTCTTCTTGTCTTCTTAGATAATAAAATCAATAACCCAAAAGATATAAATAAATTATCACCAATACCACTTTTAGGGGTTGTTGGTAAAAGCAAAAGCACCTCTAACCTAGCTGTATTTTCAAAACCCAGATCTGCGATAGCTGAAAGTTTTCGTGGACTTAGAACCAGCATGCAGTTTATTTTTAAACAACAGCACGTGCAAGGTAATAAGACCATACTAATTACTTCGTCTGTAAGTGGTGAGGGAAAAACCTTCACAGCTATCAACATGGCTTCCGTGTTTTCTATGAGTGGTAAAAAAACATTATTGATAGGTTTAGACCTCAGAAAACCTAAGATATTTGAAGATTTTGATATCACTAATGATATTGGAGTCGTGAATTACTTGATAGGGCAAAATTCTTTAGAAGAAATCATACAGAAAACAAATTATGAGAATCTAGATGTTATCGTTTCTGGTCCTGTCCCTCCAAACCCAGCAGAGCTATTGATGGGAGATAAAATGAACATACTCATCGCCTCCTTAAAAGAGAACTATGACTGTGTGATTATGGATACCCCGCCTATAGGTTTGGTGTCTGATGCTTTAAATCTAGGTAAATACGCAGATGCTTCTATTTATTTGTTGAGACAAAATTATACCAAAAAAGCAATGCTAAGTGTCATAAATGATAAATATGAAAAGGGAGAAGTAAAGAATATCAGTTTTATTCTCAACTATTTTCAACATAAGGCTAAGTATGGTTATGGCTACGATTATGGCTATGGTTATGGGTATGGGCGTTATGGCAACGGCTATCTTCAAACTGAAAAAAAATCCTCCATTAGGAAAAGAGTAAAACGACAATTAAAAATAATATTAAAATCATAAAATACACAACTATGAGTTATCCAAAAATTGCGATTATTGGCTTAGGATATGTAGGACTTCCTCTAGCCGTAGCATTTGCTAAAAAATATCCTGTAGTGGGTTTCGATATAAATCAATCTCGAGTAGATGAATTAAATAACGGCACCGATCATACCTTAGAAGTTTCAGATAAGGATTTAAAGGAGGCGCTTACTAACAACGATTCTCCTGCCATGAAGTTGTCTACAGAGTCCAATGACATGAAAGAAGCGACCATCTTTATTGTAACTGTACCCACTCCAACAGACAAAAACAGGCAACCAGTTTTAACCCCTTTAATAAAAGCCAGCGAAACTATTGGGAGCATTCTTAAAGATGGTGATATTGTTATTTACGAGTCTACCGTATATCCAGGAGTAACGGAAGAAGTCTGCGTTCCTGTTTTGGAACAATTTTCTGGTAAAACCTTCAACAAAGACTTTTTTGCAGGCTATTCTCCCGAAAGAATTAATCCAGGAGATAAAGAACATACAATTACTACTATACTGAAGGTAACCTCAGGATCTACTCCAGAAATTGCAAAAAGAGTAGACGATTTATATGCTTCGATTATTACAGCAGGAACTCATTTAGCCACTAGCATAAAAGTAGCGGAAGCTGCAAAAGTGATTGAAAATTCGCAAAGAGACATCAATATTGCTTTTGTAAACGAATTGTCGAAAATTTTTAGACTACTGGATATAGATACTAACGATGTGCTAGAGGCCGCAGCAACCAAATGGAATTTTATAAAGTTTTCTCCTGGTTTAGTAGGTGGACACTGTATAGGTGTAGATCCATATTATCTAGCTCAAAAGGCTTTGGAGGTAGGCTATAATCCTGAAATTATTTTATCTGGTCGTCGAATAAACGATGGGATGGGAAAATATGTAGCCAGTGAGGTTATAAAATTAATGCTCAATAAAGAAGCAAAAGTAAAAAACGGAAAGGCTTTAGTATTAGGCGTCACCTTTAAGGAGAACTGCCCAGATACACGTAATACCAAAGCAATTGACGTGATAGAAGAATTGAAAAAATACAATATGGATGTAGACGTTTGTGACCCATGGGCTAATAAACAAGAGGTGAAAACTTTATTTGATATTGACTTATTGAGGTGTGAAGATCTCAAATTAACCTATGACACTATAATCCTAGCTGTATCTCACAATGAGTTTTTAAATTTAGATTTTGAGGCTTTAAAAAATGATAATGCAGTTATTTTTGATGTGAAATCTTTTTTACCAACCGATAAAATTGACGGCCGATTATGATGTACAAAACAGAATACCATACACAAGATTTATCTAAGTTTCGATTTTTAGTGACTGGAGGAGCTGGATTTATAGGCTCTAATATCGTTGAATACCTATTGAAATTTGGAGCAAAACACGTCCGAGTTTTAGACAATTTATCTAATGGCTACAGAACCAATATTAAAGAATTTGAGAGTGAATCTAACTTTGAATTTATAGAAGGTGATATCAGAAAGTTTGAGGAATGTGAACATGCCGTTGAAGATATCGATATCGTTCTTCATCAAGCTGCTTTAGGATCTGTACCGAGATCTATAGATGATCCCATTTTAAGTAATTCTGTAAATGTCTCCGGATTTTTAAATATGCTAGTCGCCTGTAAAAATTCTAAAACTGTAAAACGTTTTGTTTATGCAGCTTCTAGCTCAACTTACGGCGATAGTCCTACTTTACCAAAAGTTGAAAACAATATAGGCAAGCCCTTATCCCCTTATGCCGTAACCAAATATGTCAATGAACTATATGCCGATGTGTTTGCTAAAACCTATGGACTTGAAGTTATTGGCCTTCGGTATTTTAACGTTTTTGGACCTAAACAAAGTCCAGAAGGTGCCTATGCTGCTGTTATTCCTTTATTTATGCAAGCGTTAAAAGATCAAAGCTCACCAACCATGAACGGCGATGGAGAGCAAACCAGAGATTTTACGTTTGTAGAAAATGCAGTGCAAGCAAATATCAAAGCCTCCTTTGCAGATGAGAAGGCAACCAATGAGGTGTATAATGTAGCTTGTGGCGACCGCATCAGCTTAAATCTGCTTTGGTCGGCTTTAGAAAAAGCGTCTGGTAGTTCTTTAAAAGCAATCTATGGTCCACCAAGACAAGGCGATGTAAAAGA
>Ga0306870_1000067_pt1 | contig 29139 bp, 24 predicted proteins | sample AntRauMeHopE1496_FD_190435 | JGI IMG/M metagenome (GOLD analysis project Ga0306870, IMG submission 190435) | Saline lake microbial communities from Rauer Islands, Antarctica - Metagenome Hop E1 #496 (v2) (version 2) | ecosystem: Environmental > Aquatic > Non-marine Saline and Alkaline > Saline ... | reverse complement strand
ACTCTACCTCTGACCACACTCATGTCTACGGAAACAAATGTGTCAATCGCGTCAACTCTACCTCTGACCACGCCCGTGTCTACGGAAACAAATGTGTCAATCGCGTCAACTCTACCTCTGACCACACTCATGTCTACGGAAACAAATGTGTCAATCGCGTCAACTCTACCTCTGACCACGCCCGTGTCTACGGAAACAAATGTGTCAATCGCGTCAACTCTACCTCTGACCACACCCATGTCTACGGAAACAAATGTGTCAATCGCGTCAACTCTACCTCTGACCACACCCATGCCCATCGAATCAACTGTTGCCATCACAGCATTAGAGGCCATCGCGTCGGCAAAAACGACTGTCACAATGCCAGTATTGACGTCAACAGTGCCCAGACTACCTATGACCACACCCGTGCCCCAGCCGCCTCCTCGATTTCCGCCTCCTCGATTTCCGCCTCCTAGATTTTTACCGCCGCAGATGCCGTCTAGACCGCCACTCGGCAGATTCACTACACCCAAAATAATACCATCTTTACCAGAATTGTCGAACACTCCGAAAGAAGCGCCATTTGGATTTCCATCACCGTACATGTCGTACGGACCCCCTGGATTTCCATCGTCTTTCATGCCACCGTATGGACCACCTGGATTCCGACCACCAATGCCACCGTATGGGCCACCTGGACTCCGACCACCATATGGACGTCCGGGGTTTCCTCCATGGCAACCACCTCGTCTACCACCTATATCAAGCCCTCCTTCCTTCTGGAAACCATCTCCGCCTTCGACACAACCACCGATTTGGATGCCGATTCGACCACCGATTCGACCGCCGATTCGACCACCGATTCGACCTCCGCTTCCACCATTTCGACCTCCGCTTCCACCGATTCGACCTCCGTTTCCACCGATTCAACCATCACTGCCACCTATTCGACCTCTTACTACTATGCCGTCACAATCTCTACAAAGCACATCGAAGTCAGATTCGACACCCTCACCCTCACCCACATATCCTCCTCCGAAGCCGCCTATACCATCCCCGTACCCACGTCCTCCTATGATGCCGCCGCTACTACCACCCCGGACGTACTACTCTTACAATACATGGCCTGATGGACGAAATTTTCCAGGCAACTTCAATCCCTACGCACCAAGAGGAGACCTTCCTACGTCGAAAACATCAAATCCACGTTCGACACTACCACCTTTCATGGTACCATCCAGGATGTACGACTCTGGTATCAATTCTTACGCACCGAGAGACGACTCCTATGCAATGCGAAAGCCTGGCACGCGTGAGAAGCACCATCTTGCGAAACCAGACGCCCTTTTGCAAAAAAAATCTTTGTCAGGAAGCTCTACAGCATCGCGTGCGTTGAAATCAATCGTTCCTTCTTCAGACGACGTTCCCATTTATGACGATGCAGCGGAATATTTCACTTTGTCAAAGGAGAGATCTTTTATGACGTTTGTAAGTGTAGGAGAACGTTCCATCAACGTGTTGGAGATTCAAAATGACGATACCGCATCAGATACGCATTATTATAATTTTGGTATGACTGTTTTTTTGGACACTCGCGATGCAGAATTCGTTGATGCAAACGCGCACTTGATCATGACGCAAATATTCCGCCTCTACTCCATGGCGCGCCCGATTCCTACCAAACACGTTACGTGGTTGCAGGCAAACTTTGCACAGCCAAGTGATCTACCGTTCCCGACAGATACTCTTATCATAGTACACTGGGATTCGTCACATCCGTTTTATGTCACTACAGGCGGTGCCGACAATCTGCCAGAATGGCGAGGATCGGATCCTGAGGGGTTAAAATTGAAGTACAATGATACAGAACACACAACCACGTTTATGGTTCCCAAGAATTACGACCATTCGATTTATTACTATTGCTGGTATCATGAATCCATGGGAGTACAACAAATCTCACTGATCAATCCTGCTGCGCTAGCCGATGACATGCAACTGACACAGAACACACCCGCCGTTCTTTTGCGTGACGACGGACCTGTCATTTTACGGGCCAAGGGAGTCTATGCACGTGAACAACGTTTCAACGACATTGAGTTCATTGAACGAATTCCTGTCCCCGTGCAACCAGACAATCTTGATGAGATTGATGAGATGATTGAATCCGTAACGGAATCTGCACTGGTGTTCACACCAGACAGTTTACCCATACTAGTCGACACTTCATCTTGTCTCGATGTTGCAGATGTGTTGCAAGGATCGCGTCTCCCCAAGCGGGCAAGTGTCTTTATGATGGATGACAATGTTACTAGTGAGGAGTGTGGATGTGTTCTGAGTCACGCATACTTTGATATTGAATTTCTGCGACCACAGTACACTTTAGGTGAAAGTGCATACATGATGTACCTGACGGAGTTACAGAATAATGATAATTATGAAATTGTCGACGACCTCTGGACGATGGCCATGGACGAATTGCCCAAATATGGCCCTTATGCACAGTTGGCAGTGTTCTCATGTGACAACACTGCTGCTACTTCAGACACCGTTTTGGACGCCGAGACTGATTTTTCCTTCGTATTGAAAAAAGATACGGTTGGTGCACACATTACGACCATGCATTGTATTACGGCATTCTGTATGGTAGTGATCCATACGGAGAATTGTATGAACACCAAACACGTACAATTGGTTTCACCTCAAGTCATCAAGAGCATGATGATACCCCCTCAAATGATGATACATACCCTGACAGCAAGCAATCTCCTGACGCAGGCCGTAGAGGTTGGTCGTACGGAAATGTATGACTTTAACAGTCTCAATGGATTCCCCGTATTGTATGCACAAAGGACTACAATCTCATTCTTGTGTGTCAACATCGACCAGACACCTTGCAGCATCGACCGAGGATTAAATGTGATGCGCATAATGGCAAGCAGCACTGAATTGCAATTTGTGCAACTCAACGCTTTCACTGCAAACAAAAGCATAGTTGTTACTGAGATGCCGTACACTTCTGAGACGGAAGCGGGAACACTCTTCACGGCATCGCAGATGTATTTCACTATGATTGGAATTAGTCCAACAGTGCAACAATATTTACAAGGCAGTGCGAAATGTCCTAGAAATATGATTTCAACTGGAAACACAGACACATTCCACAAAGAGGGTGTTTCTGTCAAGATCAAGTGTGTATTTTGCGGTTTGAACACGTATTACAGTCCAAAGTTTGTGAGTCCCGCTCCAATTCTCAACACGACACGAACAATGTATATCCGAAAATTTGAAAATACATTGCTGGACCATTCGCACCATGAGAACACAGATGAATCTGGGATGGGGGGCGATCATCCGACTCCAGAATCATCCGACATGACATATTACAGACGTTTACTCGAAACCACAACGTCATATGCCAATGGTACGAATTCGTCGTCCGACGGTGCGATTCAAGTAACCGTGCCGAATATTGAACCTGACAATTCCAACGAAGAAATTGACTCTCCGTACAATTCTATCCACGACGGTACAATGAATCATGGCGCATCAGCCGGGACCGCAGCACACGACACGCCCATATCGTATTTCTTGACAGATGACATACGCAGTCCTGTCAACAGTGTCGATCAAATGCATGGTGAAGAATGCATAGTGGAAATCGGCACAATGCTGCTTCTGACATTACCAGATACAAATATGACTTCCATTTGCCTGCATTTAATATGCGAAAATGAGATGCTTGCAGTCGAAATTGTTGATGTCAATTCTATTTCTTTTTACGTCTCACGTGAATTTGCCGGAAAAGCTATTTTTGTTCAGGTCATGGACGCAACAAAATCGACAAATAGTTCGACACATGCCGTTTTTTTCCCACGAGGTGTGCAACAGCAAGGCGAGTGCATTGCTTGTCCTGCTGGAAAATTTGGAGGATCGATTGGGGCATCCGATATCAAGTCTTGTAGGGATTCCGGTGTTTTGGCAGACGTCGCGGACCTCGATGTCCTCGACCATGCCGATGAAGTACCAGCTCGCCGAAGCTTGTATGCCGATGAAATCGCACCCATAGATGATGAAATGTCCACGCAGATGGACGTGGCATCATTATCATTGTTACCATATTTCGAGATCGACGGACAAGTTGTGATAGTGTATGAAATTGACCGTAGTCACCAGCAAGATGCCCTATCGGATTTTGCTATTGTGGCAGCAGTTGGAAATGCGAACAGCACACACATCATGGCACATATTATTGATGTTGAGCTTTCAATATTGCGTCTTTACTATGCGCAGTCTCCTACACTAGCGAATGCCACATTCTATGTCACGAGGGTGAACATTACCGAAAGAGCTACACTTTACGCACCAACTCTTTTTATTCTTACAATCGAAGGACAATATGAATTGGCCCAAAATATGGAGAATGTCAGTGATCATACGTATCCAGAACCCGAAGTTTTACCGAACTCTCCCGAACCGGAAACATCGCCCATGGCACCAGAATTCGAAACATCGCCCGTGGCACCAGAATTCGAAACATCGCCCGTGGCACCAGAACCCGAACAAACACCAGTGACACCAGAATTCGGAAATTTACCAATGGAACCAGAACCGGAAACACCACCCGTAGCAGCTGCACTTCCGTCAACCACACCCAAACCGGAAAGTGCATTTGTTGTGACCATGGCTGTTTCGCTTCCCTTTACTCTCGCAGAATTCGATGACAGTAAACAAATTGAATTCAAAGGCACCGTTGCAAATGTTGCGGGTGTCAACATCAATGACGTGACAATAGCCAGTATTACAAGTGTGCCTACCAATGCACAACGGCGCTTGTTTGCAGCGGCACTCCGAATCGATATGCGTATCAACGCTGCGAGCTCAAATGCAGCTAGTCAAATGGGAGCGACATTATCGAGCCCGGCCACTTTGAATGCTGCGCTCGTCTCGGCTGGCCTACCTTCTGCCACAGTGCTGGTTGCTCCAGCAACTATACAAACAAGTGCCAATAATTTGACTAATGTGTTAGCGACACCTGTTGTGCAGCGTAGTATCATCGAAAATATGAGAAATCCCATTCTAATTGCTGCTGCCATTGGAGCAGCCGCCTTCGTTATTGTTCTGGTCGTAGTTGTCAACACCATGGCACCAAAACACAAGAATGTTGGTGTATTTGAGCACGCATCGCACATGCCACTCACACAAATTCCGCAAGGTGCAATTATGCCAGAATTCGCGCAGATGCAGCATGCACCCATGTCTCAGATGTCACAAGGTAGATATTATCCTATTCATGATCAAAGTGGCGAAGTGACGTGGCATGCACAACGTTGAAACTACACTCATGGTTCATTTGTATAACGATCCATCGAGGTCCTGTTTGGTTGCGTATCAACAAATCTGCACTTATTTTGATACAAATATCAACGTTTAAATACGATGCAAGAATAAATTTTTTTTGTACAAAATGGTCAACACTTTTAGTATATACACATGTTCTGCGTGGTGCATATCTGACGGATTCTTGTGCTGTAAAAATCCCATGCCACAGACCTCATCCACGTGGTCATTTGCACTGCATGACGTTTTAAACGTCTATTACAACTCGCTCCATCCCTCCGATGAAAATTGGACGCGCATTTTGAGGTATGCTACCATGGATCCTCAAGCCCACGTTGATGCTCACAGAGTCTTGAATCAGCAAAATTGGGTGCAATGGCGCCAAGACGAGTTGAGTAGCGCTGTTATCCGTAATGATGAAAGACGGGTGCGACAACTATTGACACGAGGTGTGCTACCGATAAATGGAGGTGTACAAGCCGTTCTTCCGGGACACACCCTTCTTGTTATGTGCGTGATTTGTAATAGACTCGACATGGCACGAATCATGCTGCGTGAGATGCGAGAAGACGTCCACAGTCAAAGCATGAATGCAGCAGAACTTGTTGCGTTCTGTGTAGGAAACAATCGTACGGATATGCGTCAAATGTTGATGGATGAAGCCGGTGTGTGAATACGGTGTGTGTACGCAATCGAATCCATTTATTAAAAATCAATCCGCGTCACGCATCAACACATGGTAGCGTATCCATGTGTATCTCATTTTCTGCTGAAACTGTATTAAATCTGCACTCCTTTATTAATGAATGAAGCTATCACGTTCAATTGAATGTGTGAACGTATATAAGGGGACTCAATCTGGTTGACTGTGCATCCATCGTAAACGTCCAAGTGGAAGTTTCTCACTTTTCACATCAAGTCTCATTTGCGTTGCCCGCGCCCGGGAATGTCTTCGGGGAAGAGGTGTGCTGAGAAAGAAGAGAATGTGAATCCTTCACACTTGCAGCAGATGTACGCACGTGTTCAGAAGCTCAAAAAGGCTGAAATCGCCGCTGCAACTCGTGTAGAGGTCAAGATCGAGAAGTCCGACAAACCATCGAACTCCTCTGACATCTCTCGTGTAGAAGTCAAGATCGAGAAGTCCGACAAACCATCGAACTCCACTGACACTTCTTCTGCCGCATCTTCCTCCTCCGCTCCTGCCTCTATGGTTGCTGTCTTCGACAATGTCATCGATCTGCGTCATAGTCCGGAACCCGAGACGAAGGCAAATGCAAAGTCCGACACTATCGTAATTGACTAAATGCCAGTTACGCGTGCCGAAATGCACCATTGCCAGTGAGCCAACACTACAAACACCCGACGTATGTGGTCACTACCGTTGCGTAGTTGGGTTCGATTCCCAAACGTCTTTTGTCCGATTCAATCCAATATAATGACCTTGATTATATCTACATCCAGCGGGATGGTCGCGCATGTGAGACTGTATGCTTGTACTTTGCAAGAATCCGACGCCTCGCGTTTCCAATACATATGACCCTCTGTGATTTTGTCACACATACTATATAAGATGGTAGCTTCCCCGAATCGCGGCGTTATTCTGAAGATGGACATGATTACCAATGACAACATAGTGAAACGTCAAGTTTATAGGTCCTATATTTCTGCTGTCAAAGAACGAATGTCTACGCTTGAAAAGCAGACACGCGATTTCGAAGCGTGGCGGAAAAGCCTCTCAGAAGAAGCAGTACCCCATGAAACATTACAATTCATGATATCCTGTACAACTCACGGTGATGCAATTATGCACTTACTTCTTACAATGCTAGCGAGAGTCGAAGAAGAGATTGCGGATGATACTGGTCCAATTCCTGACGACGTTGTCAATGAAGGCAGCTGTGAAATTGAAAAAATACACTTTGCTATTTCAAGACAGCAGGAAAAATTGCACGTAGCGTCTCTTCTCTTCTTCTTTCCAGGACGTGACACTGATTTGAATAATCACGATGCCTTAATTGTGGCGGCACGCACAGCCGATTTTTTAATTTCATATTCGTTACACAAGGTGCAGACTTTTAAAAGCATACTTGAGGCACACCAAGTGGCAATTCAAGATACGCACTCTAGTATTGTCCAGCATTTCCAGTCTTCAGATTCCGATGTGTCGGCCACATGGCTAGGAGCGAAAATAAAATTCCTGAACAAGTACACTACACAGTGTAGCGATCACGCACGAAAAATATTGCTGCTCTATTCCAAATTCTCTTTCAACCATGCAGGCCATCGCATCATTACTGCAAACGACTGGAAAACCATACAAAACGACACCCTGGAATCACAAATTGACGTAATCATGTGGCAGCATTTGTTCACCACTTTCTTCACAAATGCGTCTCAGGGGTATCAAAATGCAGTTGAGACATTAGTCTCCATGTGAAGGTAACCAAAATATTCGCACGCTCCTGTTCAGTATTTGCGCCAAGCGTAATAAAAATGGTATCATATGATGCTACACCAGCGAACAATTGCCACTACGCACTCAGTTTCATACAAGCGCGTTTTGAAAACAATACTATGATAGGGTTGTGTTACATGCCATCTTCGCGCTGATAAGTTCACATATTTTAACAAAAACACGAGTTTTGCTTGATTCTGTGACGGCTGTGATGGGTTTTATGTTGGGACGCATTGGTATATAATAACAATGTAGAATGGCATTTCCGAGATTTCAAAGATACATGTCGATGCCCGTTATGGCATCCAATCCCATTGCTTTTGGAACATATCGTGGTGTTAGTCCTCGTCGTCTCTTGTATTGCATTGCAGTGATTCGTCTGGGACTCATCGTGTCCGACGTGTATATGCCCGGAAACGTGTCACACAGTGTGTTGATTTTGTCAGTATGTCTGATTGTAAATATGATATGTCCAGCCTGCTTCAGTCTGTGTTCACTCGTTGTCCCAATTGGCATGGCACTGCACGCCCTCTTTATGCACGAGAACGGCGGCATCAGTTTCTGGCAGCTTCTTTTTCTGCTGCCAATCACGCTCATTTTGATTGGTATCCCCATGTCGATCTGCCTGCATCGATACTTTTCGCACCAGGCATTTGCAACTTCACGGGCGATGCAAGCGGTGCTCGCCGTCGTATCCACACTGGCGTTCCAAGGAGGACCTCTCTGGTGGGCCGTCTTGCACACTCGTCATCACAAAAATTGTGATCAAAAAGATGATCCACATTCCATCTTGCAAGATGGCTTCTGGTATTCATTTCTTGGGTGGACGATGAATCCAGTCAACTATCAAATCGACGTGACAACGCTTTCGTCGGCAGTGTGTTCTCCAGAAACACGCTTTGTCCAGAAATTTCATGTCGTTTTTCCGACACTGCTTTGTTTGTTAGTTCACCACAATGTGAGCTACACCAGCATGTTGTGGAGCGTGCTGATGCCCATGCTCTTGTGTCGATTAATTACTTATTTGTTTAATCTAGAGTTTCATCCCGCAAACGCCGATGGCAAACACTGCAAATCCATTGACGACGCGCGCATTCTGGCACGGATTGTCGGTGAGAGTTGTCACGATGATCATCATAAGAATCCCCGACGTTGTCGACGACCTGATTGGGATCTCGCCCACTGTGCGACGATTTCTTGGATGCAACCACTGGGTCTCGTATGGGACTGTCGGTAGGTCTTTCAACGAGAAGTTTGGTGTCACATCCCTTGGGTATATAAGAAGACACGCTCATACATACTTGATTGCTTTAAGAAATAGCATGTCATACGTGCAACCAGAGCCGAATGCACAGGATGAATCGACTGATGAAGAGACAAACGTCACTTCAAATGATATGACTAAGAACGTCATTATGGACAACGTGATAATTGAAACCTTTGCAGATGGTAAACCTGATAATGCAGAAGTGGATGACGAATCCGATACTACCGCTACTACCTCTACGGATGATAAGTCTGATGGCACCGCTACGGATGATGCGTCTGATGCTACCAGCACAGAGGATGAGTCTGATAGTGATGAGCCTGATGTTAACACAGCAGACGATGCGCCCGACGTTATCCCTGCGGACGATAATCATGACGTTATCACGGTGCATGATGATTCTGGCGTTATCACAACGGATGAAGAGTCTGATGGTACCGCTACGGATGAGGAGTCTGATGGTGATGAGCCTGACGCCAACACAGTGGACGATAAACCTGACGTTATCACGGTGAAGGATGAGTCTGACGTTATCACTACGGACGATGAGCCTGATGCTACCGCTACGGATGACGAGTCCGATAACGAAATAACTGTGGTCATTCAAGGAAATACCGATCTGCAGTCCGTCAGTGACGACGACACTTCAATCGATACTGCGAAAGAAGATCTGCAAGCATCTGCCAAGGACGTAGACAGTCGCACTCAACGTTCAGAGCTCGACATCAACAACATTTTATCCGACATGACTTTCATCAGACAAATTATGAAGCATGAAGTTTCATCGGATGTGGAGCAAATTCCTACGTGTGCAACTACTTCTTGTGTATCAGACGCCGTAGAAACAGAACTTCTTCCATCAAAACAGTATGTGGCGGACGAGATTTCGGCATTCGGATCCGTCTCGTGCGCAGCGTGCTCATATGGAAGTGTAGTGCAGCGTCATTTAGACACGGCAGAATCTCGATCTCGCATGCTGGTGGCGTATAACTCCGTGGAACTTGGAGATGATTTTGACACATATACCGGTAACGACAGAGAGGATCTGAAATTCTTACTCGGCATGCACAAATTAGTAGAGGAAGAGCTGCTTTCTACTGTAAAAACGACTGACACGACCGCCGAAGAAGACTTGGATGCAGAACGATTCCTGCCGTCGGAGAAAAATGTTGCAGCCATACTTCAAAAAACTACTGCACTAAGCACCAAGGGTGTGAGTGCTATTTTGTCAGGGGGTGCCAAGGCACTCTCTGCAGGATTGAATGTTGCAGCAGTCATTGCGCGTCCACAGTAATAAAATAGCTCAAAATAGAACAGAATTTGATTCGGCTATAAAACACATAGAAGTGCAAGGAATTCTTCAAAAACAACTAACAATGTCATATTTCGCGCACGATAGCTACAAGACTGACGTCACTGAAACCAATTTGAAATACAAGGCCTTCCAAGGTATGCTGAGTTCGAGTGCGGATAGTTACGTAGATTTTATGACCAAGAAGTTGGAGGCCGTCGTTGCCATGAAGGATCCTGTTTTGCGTCTGGATATGGTACAGTGTGATAAGTGGCTCAACGCTGGCTTCAACGATTTCCATAAAGAGGCAAGTAGTTTTCCCCTCACCGTGAATCCACCTCTCTACATTTCCAAGCCCAACCAATATAAACGAGCTGAGTGTGAGAAGTGTGAGGACAAATTTGAGTGCAGCCGCAACTACAAGGGTAAGGTCATAATGTGCGCGAGGTGCGACGCAAATGATGCATACAAGAAGAAGCCCAAGATCATGGCAGCAGAGTCCGACAATGCACCGGGAGGTGACAAATCGGCATCCTCTCCTGACTCAGAAGAGGCAGTCGACTCTGTCGCGATCCGTGACAACGACGAAGATGACACCCGTAAACGCCTTGATCAAGCATCGTGGCGTAGTGGACGTTGATATTGGTGATTTTCTGCGTCCGCACTTATAACGTGCGTTGTGAGATGAAACGGCGTGCACTGGGACCAGTGGCACTTATGCCATGTGTCATTATTCACTGTTAGTAATAAATCTCGTTATAATTGTTTCGTATTATTGTTCGGGTGATTGAATTATATAAGCAACATACATTTTGTCACCTGTCCAAAACACGGTTTCAAATCGAACATGTTTGTGATGGAAGACCCCTTTGTGATTACTCACTACATCCATGATGATTCGTACTCGGATTCGGAAAACTACAATTCGGAAGACGAGGATGACGAGGAGGATGCCATGTGGTTGGAGTGTCTAGAAAAGGGAAATAGTTGTAAAATTGCCAGTCAAAATGATGTGGATGATGGTGTCCGCGCTCTTCACCAGGCATTCGCACAGTGCCCCCAGCCCGCAGACACCATAATTCAGACGGGACAAATGTGTTTCACCGAACTATTTGCCGACGACATCAGCGCTCATGATCTCGATGAATGCGCACTTTGCTTCCAGAAATGTTACCAAAACAAACATGCATTCCGTAGAATTTCGAAGGAGGAAAGTGCGCAATTCTGGACAAACAATTCCATGAGACTATACGCACACAACAATTTGCAATATAGCATTCGAAACATATTTGAAGACGAAGATGCTTTCCACGACTGCACACGTAACACGGCGCGTATGGCACTTTCTGGCAACATAATCATTATCGGGAGGTTGCAAGGAAGTACACAAATTGCTTGTGCATGTATGCTTTTGATAAAAGCTGATTTACACAGCTACAATACACCTTTTGTGTGGTCTGCCGAAATTACAAATGTCTGTGCATACCCTTTCGGTAGAGGGTATGGTGCTCAGATTATGACACACGTCAAGTCATTTTATTGCAGAAATAAACAGTTGGGTCAGCTGGTACTGAACGTTGCAAGAGACGAGGATTTCGAGCGAAACTGTAGATTTTATGCGAGGGCAGGTTTCCAAGTACAGCGCTTACCTAGTTACATGATGACAGATGACTGTCTGCGCATGGTGTACGATGCTGAAAAAAAGGATGCATGTGAATATTCACGGGTCCACGCGCTGCCAGGGTCCTTGGTGCGCAATCAACGATGGTGCGACCGCGCTTCTACCATGCCGTTGCTCGGTACAAGTTTGTTTTCGAGTGCATATCCTCAAGCACCATGAGTACGTCGATCCGCGTCTCGAGCAAGAAACGTCGATAAACGTTATCTAATTGAAGCCGGGGCTTGGATGCATTCTGTCCCGAATCGGGCATACATGTACATAAATACAAAACACTTTCTTTATGTAGTGTGCAAACATAGGCTTTTTGAACCCCATTTCATATGATTTGCCGGCAATTTTATACAGAGTGTTCGATTGTATAAATAAGATGTGAAAAAAAGATTTACTTGTGTACACAACACTCAAAAATTAGCAGTTATTTGGCACCGGTAAACAGTAGCACACATTGACACTGGCACAAAAATGACGGATACATGCCGTTTGTTGCGAGAATACGACTACAGTATGTTTTTGCAGCAACCGCGATTACCCGCGCACTTGGATGGCGACATTCATCTCTTGGAACTAAACAGCGACCGATGGCATTCGACAAATTGGTTCTTCAGCATTCTACATGAGTTACAAGATGCACATGACAAAAATCCGTATGGAATGGGTGGCGGCTTTATATTCAGCAAAACACTCGTGTTAGAGGCTTGGTATGAACATCGTCTTTTTGGATTGTACATGTCCGACACCGTATCAATGTCCCTTGAATCACAAGATGCTGATCCGTTTGTCATGACAAGGACAATATTGGGAGGAGTCAAGTATATTTTCCCCATTTTTTGCATTGTCGATGCTGCAGGTGCAGCGCGGATACGCAGCAAAATGGAGACACAGAGCACACAGCAGAGTGATGTTCGGGGCACTCCCGACAGTGAGCTTGACGACGGTTGCATTCAGTGTTTGTGGGCAGCCGAGCGCGTGCGACGAAAGGGTCTTGGTCAACGTTTGGTAGCCGAACTAAATTGTTATGCCGTTGAAAATCCGATTGTTCCTGTATTCTGGCGCAAAATGGGCTACACTGTGAACCCCAATAATGGTGAAAGCAGACGAGCGATGGTTGATCAAGTTTAGAGCACCAAAGCAGTGTCAGCAGAAATGCTACCAGCGTGCACTCCATATGTCAGAATAATGTGATTAAGGGCCTGTTCGATATACGCCAAACTGAAACTTATGGCTGTCATATTCGCTATAATCAGCATCAGTGCCACATAACGAAACCAGTCCACGTCCCTTTTAAAATATCGAAGTCGCTGTTTCATGAGTTTCTGGCGACATCCGGCTTTTTTCTGGATCGTATCGTTCACGAGAAGCATCTTTTACGAGTGTAACCACGGCAACAGCAAACGCAATAATCACGTCAGCCAACTTTGGGCGTGTGGAGTATTTTTTACGGCAACATTCCGACCACCTCTACGTTCTGGCACATAAAATACGTGTCAGCTCTCAGGTTGTGCAATCTGTCAGAATTACTATATACATGACAACTGTGACATACGTAGTCGTCAACATAAAACATATGGATTATGAAGAATGCGCTTCGTGCACGTGTCCACCCTTGCACGATCTGGCCGACACTTTTCCGGACCAATGTACAATGTGCGGGGGTGTCAATTTTTCTCAGCGTGACTTCGACGATGATACTTTAAAACCCTCGAATGTACACCCTTTTCATGAAATCCAGACATGCTACAAAACTGTCGGTCAGTGCTGTACATTCATAACAGTGTGTTGTATGTTCAAGGTTCCATATGGTGAATGGATTTGCTTCTATCCTCTGTCCTACCTGGGTGCGCACAAGGTAGATCAATACATGCACGGTTGAAGACGCTGTTTGCTGACAGAGTTCCAAAAGCATTCTATTTTGAGCAAATATATTCAAAATGGCCATAAATCAACAAAACACAAGGTCTTGCTGCATCTTGCACGTGATTTCACGATGAGCATTATGCATATTCCCTGCGGACATGTGGCCGATTCTGCCGATGGAGCTTACATATGTCCCATTTGTGAGTCCAGTACCGAGGAGGAGATCGACGTCTCAGGTTGTCTTCATAGTTCCAATAATCTCACGTGCACCGAGGCCAAGTGTTCGGGCAAACGCACAACCTTCTTTTTCCCATGCCTCTGCCATCCTTTCTGCAATTCGTGCACGGAGACCTACTTTGAGCGACAGAAGACGGGTATGGAGCGATGTTACACGTGCAACGAGCTCATCGAAAATATTTACGAGATGCAGGTCGCTCCTGCTTCCAACAAACACGTAAATTTTGTCGAGGACGAGAAGTAATATGTAGGACGTGTACAGACATCCGTACAATCAAGTCGACACAGACGTAGGATCATGTGAGCTTTCAGTGTTATTAATAAATCCAATTGAGAATTTGTGTATGTGTGTCATGAGCTACGTTAAATTTGTTGATAATATCACATATTTGTATTGTCGTAGAAGTGATGCAGAGCCTGACGTAGATCCCCGTGACACATTTGAAGCGACTGGATCGCAATGGGTACACTTTGTCCTGTGACATTTATAAAGGTTTCGATTACATCATCTGTCATGGCGTGTGGAATAGGTGTGAGCACGTGGGGAGCGATGCGCGACTCAGCATCACGACGCAACGCTGACAGCTGACTGTCCGACAAGTTTTGGTATGGATTCGGTGTAGGATGCAGATAATGACGAGATAAAAGAGGATCGTCGTATTCATTCAAGTGGTATCTCTTAGCATCCAAGCTCCTTGCACGCTCTCCTGCAAAATTGCCACTCGTTGTAGGGTGTGTTGCGTCGCGTTTCGTCTCATAAGATTTGGCAGCCGTCGATAACGGAGCGTATGCGATAGGGGGTGGCATAATTTGATCGGCAAATTCTCGCGTCGACTTCTTAAGGTCTGGCACCTGGAAAAAGCTGGGTTTATAATGCAATTTTGGTGGAGGTTGCAGTTCGCGTGCAACCGATTGGGGCAAAGAGAAAGTGTCTTTCTTGGCACGCACTGAAGCACTTTTGGCAATAGCCTCTTCGTAACCTGAATATGCTAATGGATGTGGAGTACCCGCCTCGAAATCAAGATGAGGGTATGCAGCGAATAAAAGCGCGTTCCTTGCCATCTTTTTGGATATCATTTTGAGTCGAAAGTCTTCGGTCACAGGAACCTCCACATTCACGGTGACGTTCGTAGCAAAATCGACGACAGGAATCCTTACCGTGCTGGACAAATCAGTCGTAGGATGGTAGTCTGTAGATCGCCGGGGTACACGCACGTGTGTATTTGGCATCCAATATTGCATATCACGTGCAAGATCGTCGAGCTCTTTCGCGTCCTCGGGTCCTACCTTCTGCACGTCGATTTCGTTAGCCTCGTCATCATACGTGATGACAAATGCATTGTTGGTCTTAGATTTGGGCGTTTTGTCAGACAATGAGGACTTGTTTGACTTTTTGACACCCTTCTTCTTTGCAAGCGGCAGCGAACAGGCACCGGGTTTCCCACAGATTGTGGCATCTCCACAATCTGTGGGCATGGTCGTGTGGTGCAAACATGCATTCGGTGCACACGAGCTGCTATCAGGGGGTATGATTGTTGCACTATGCAAACACGCACCATCAACACATGCATCTGTGAAAGGTATTGGTGTTGTTACACCCGACAGGCACCCGTCGTCCGTGCATGGGACGGTCAGGGGCGTCGAACCCGTCACACTACGCAAGCACGCGCCATCCGTATATGGGTCTGTGTACACCGTTGTGTGTGCTTCTTTTTTGTACGCAAATGACGGACCGTCGGTCATGTCATCTGGGGTTTTGTCATATGCGTGCGTCGTAGGAAAAGGATCCGTCTTCATGCATTCGGGTGAGTCGCAGTTTTCCTGGTCCATGACAACATCTGTGTCATTTGACTGGGATGACATCGTGCAGATGTGAACAGAGAACAAAATATCTGTTTATATACATTGCGGCATTTTTGTCACATCGCTTGGAAGCATTTGTTCGGAAATTCAATTTTGGGCACATTTGCGCCACGAATCCGTCGATTTCGACATATCATTGCAAACTACGCCATTTCAAAGCTTGCTCGATTTCGTGCTTATAAAACGCTATTGCAGTGGAAGTCCTGTCGTGTGCGCCGCACATCGCGTCATCATGAGGTCCCAGTTTTTCTGTTTATGTTGACGTTCTTCGTCGGTTTCGGGGTGTAACATTTTCTCCGTGTGTATCAGCCACCCGAGTGTGTTGTTTTGTGGCATGGCTCTAAACCATCGATATTGTGTGCTGCTCGTATGATAATTTCCATTCAACACAATTTCTCCTAGTGTTGTTGTCGCGGGACATACTTTCAACATGTCCGTCAGGAGATTCATGCGAGACAATGGTGTTTCAAGTTCATTCGTATGGTCGGTGGATGTTTCCAACATGATTGATCGGCGCGTACCATCATTCAACGTCAATTCAACCGGTTTGCCACAAATCATACATGCAGACTCGGTCACGTTAAAAGACATTGTCTTGTGGTCATGAAAGAGGGCGAAAGAACTTATTTATATATATATTTCATGATGAGATGAATCAAAGGCGTCGGCGATAGTAATTCTGCAGGTGGGAATGTCCCTGGCAACAAACATAAACAAATTTAGCCAGACGCAAAAGTGCGCTGTCTCGCACCCTGCATGGCCACAGTTTGAGAGTATAAATATGGATCATTATCCACCAAATGCACGAGTATGGCACATTTTGCGTCCACCAAGCGACATATACAACAGATTTGGGGTAGACTGACATGCCTGGGAGGCGGCAAGTGCTGGACCGCCAATGTTACACTGTTGAAGCACTTCGGTGATGATTTTTGAGCAGTATGTGCCGTGTTCAGACCTGTTCCTGTGTCGCAAAACTTCTACAGGAAGCAGGACCGCAGCATACATACCGAACTTATCGAATTTTATATCCTGGAGCGCCAAGATAGTACATATGTTGTAGAGTTTGACATAAATGTCGGCATCCAAATAAATTCGAATGGCCACATATTCTTCTCGCCATGATTTGAGTCGAAAGTGTACTTTACTGTTTTGGACGATGGAAAAGCCCATGGTTTTGTCATTGTCAAAATATGTATTGTTTGTGTCGCACGGAAACGACATTTCAACGTGGCAAAATTTAATTGGTTTTTCTTCGCCCGTATCGACAATCTCCGATTTTGCAGTTGCCGTCGCTACCAGACGGTTGATGAAAACGTCTTTTTGATTCGGGACGTAATACATCATATCAATAAAATTTTCATTTTTTCTCTTCAAAGAATTCTCTGCGACCTCGCGCGCTATCGGAAGCATCGCGTGTGTATTCTTGGTCCCGTTTTGTGGAATTGTGCACACAAATGAAGCCACTGACGCCGTGACGGACAAGCGTGTGGTTTCGAGATTTCGCGTCTTGATTTGTGCACGACATTGAAGCACTCTGTCCATGTATGTGCCGTTCGGGTCGGAATGTAAGAATGTGGATATATATACTTACTGTTTTGGAATATGTTTGCTTCAAGCTTCACTCAAGTAACTCCTTTAGCTCGACGCAGGTGTTTTGCAAAGTCCATGTTCACGGTAATCGTTTCGAGTCGTGCACTATCACTAACACAAACACAACTACACACACACCCACACAAATGCATTCGCAAACACACAAACACACACACACACACATACACATGTTTTCACTTCACAAACATAAACGTTCACCTGCAAACATACACACACACACAGCACATTTACAAACATAGGCAGACTTACACACACACATATACAAACACACACTCGTGTACGCGCAATTCCGAAGGGAAGAATTGAAATATTTCATAAAAATCGTTTCTTGTCTTTCACCTTGTGTGGGTCGCGAACAAACCTATATAAATAGACATTGTGCACTGCTTGTATCCATCAGAGAAATTATGTTGAAGGACTCTCACCACGTATCAAATGTATGTGGAAAATGCAATCGTAAGAAGGCAGATCCTGAACTTGAAGAGTGGCGCAGACAATTTCTTGCCGACCACGACTCTTTACAATTGGAAGCGGGTAATTTTGGGTTGCACTCGGTGCATTCGACTATGAAATCCATTGGCCATGGAATTTCACACCTAAAGGGTCGTATCACGGGCAAGAAGGCAAGTAAATCCAAAACAGACACTGGTGTCGAAACTGCAAGCAAAACACAAAAGGACGAGGCTAGTGACGCCAGTGATTCTAGTGATGTCAGTGATTCTAGTGATTCCAGTGATGCCAGTGATTCAGAAAGTGAGGACGGCGATTCCGAAAGTGAGAAAGGCGCGAGTCCTGTCAAGACGAGCAAGACAACTGCGGAAAGCACGGACGCTTCCGATGATTCAAGTGACGACGACGGCACTTCTGAAGACGCGTCCGAAAAGGCGGAGAATGCCTCCGGAAAGCAGACAGTGAAATCAGCGAAGTACATAAACTCCAAAAATGAGGTTGTAGAGGAGGCAAACGATAGTGACGCGGAAGACGACGACACCGATGTGAAGGAAGGTGCCGGCATCGGAAAATCGATTGGCAATGGTATCAAACGAGGTGTAGGCGCAGTCGGATCTGGTCTTTCCGGAGTAGGATCCATATTATCTGAAGTTCCAAATCACATTGGTCACGGCTTACTAGCATTGTCTTCAGCAGGCGACGAGCCAGCCTTCGATGATAGCACTACGGACGATGACGACGACGATGACGTTCAAGAGGGTGCTGGAATCGGAAATACAATGAGGAATGGGTTCAAGCGCGGTGTGCGTGCAGTTGGGTCGGGTCTTGCAGGAGTAGGATCTATCTTGTATGAAGTGCCAAATCACATTGGACACGGTTTGCTGGCGTTGTCGGCGGGAGGGGATGAGCCTGTTTTTGACAGACATGTGCATTCTTTGTTGACGGACAAGTACGGACCGGGACTGCCATCTTCATCGACGTTCTTGAACTCCAAAAGACTCACAGCCAAAAGGCGTGAAATGTACTTCCAACGTGAATACGATGCCGCAAAGTTGAGCGCCGTCGAATCGTACCACAATCACGACAGTATGTATACTCGTCCCTACGACAAAGATCGCTACACGGGGCGATACGACCCCATGCCCTACACTGGAACATACGTTCCAGAAGATTATGCTGTACGGTACAATCCGGCACGCTACTCTGGTGCATATGATGCTCGTTTGTATTCCGAAGCGTACAACACACTTCATCACAAGAAAGTGCCCGCTCTCTTGCCTTCGTATCAGCGGTCTTCGGCAACCTTCACGAAATCTCCAAACGCAACGTACGGAGTCATTCGCTAAAGACACCACATACAGTTGTTTGTTATTGAGACCATTGACGAGGGAATTCGTGTGATTTATTAGTATTTTTATTCTCAAACAAGAAGTACATCGAGTGTGTCAGTTGTTACTGTCGACTCTGGCGTTCGAACGTTTCCACGGTTCGATGCAGTTGAGCGTGGATGGCGTCCGATTCCACTGACATGAGTGCCGATTCACGGCACAACCAGTTTGCGCAGGACTCGGCCACAGGTTTCGCAATGTCTGCAAAAAAAACAGAGACGATACGCTTGTACGTAGTGTGTTGCTGACTTACAAGACGGCGTGTGTTGGAATAGTGCGTTCTGCTAGTGTTTTTGAAAATCCGGATCTTGCGTGTCAGAGTGTTTTCCGACTCTATATCCGCAAAACACACAACATTTCGTAAATTATACACTACGTCGTCGCTTTTCTGTCGGTGAAAGGCAAGGTTGTTGCTGATCAATAAATTGATGAGATATCGTTGTCCTGCTTCGTTTTTCGCGTTTTCGGGTAAGTATCCCAGTCTGTGTTTGATTTCATGTAGGATTTCCGAAATTTCACTCGTCTCGGGGTGGATTTCGACTGTGCTCATTTTCTTGCTGTATGTAAAACGAAAGCCACCGTAGTAGAGAGTGTACATGGCGTCACATAAAATCTCGCTGATCAGTACGTCACGTGCGTCCTGGTGCATTCGGCGCAGTGTTTTCACCGCCATCAGCACCTGAGCATCACAAAACACACTGTCTGTCACACTTGCCCACATTCACGACACACTGTATCTCAACACACTTAAAATGCACCGCGTCAAAAGCAAACACGTCACCGCACACACCTATTGAAAATAAAGACGTATAGTCACCTGTTGTCCAAGTACGAGCGAGTCATCGGCACTGAAAGTAGACACGGTGTTGGGAGCTAACAAATTCTGTAGGCGCATCATCTTGGCACAGTCCCTTTGGATATCACTATTATGCCATCCAGAATTCCCAGCGGCAACCGCTAGTACATTGAGACAAAAGTCATATGCGATGTCGTACAGGAATTTCATGTGACACGACAGAGTAAAAGCGATTGCAAATGCCGACGTGATCGACGTCCCAAAGTTTTGATATTTTGTCTGGGGAATGTTCTGTCGTTTTAACTTTTTTTCAAGTTTCGACGGTCGAAGCAGCATTCGAAGTGCGTTACGAGAACCCATCAGCATAATGAGCAAGTACTTCTCTTTGACGGGAATCGTTTGAATCTCATTCCACTCTTGATTCATAGTGTATCGGCGAGAAATGTCGATGTCGATATTCTCGCTCTGTGCGGCATACACATTGAACTCGTCCAAGAAAATGGCAAGAAAATTGGGCAAAATTATACCAAAACACAGCACATTGTCGCTTTGTGGCTGCATAAACTTGAAAGCCGTTTCTTTGTTGTTCAAACGAAAAAGGACCTCGGGCCACGTGACAACAGCGTGTCGTGCCCCTTCAATGAGTTTGGCGTTATTAGCACGCATTTTGGAACGCACGCGTAGTGGAAAACATAGATATTCCCGATTTGCAAAAGATTTGTGAGTTCCTATGGGTTCGCAACTAATGCGAAGAAGCACCATTTCTTGCATCGCGTACAGGGAGTACAGGGGAACCGCGTATGCAGAAGCTTTCAGTGTCAATGCCGTTCCGGCAGAAGTGTGAAACATCGCAATCATCGAGAAATTGACGGCAATTTCCCCCTCTCCTAAAGAGAAGGCGCTGCCCTCGGCGACATTCTGTGCCTCGAATTGTGCTTCAATGTCGGCGTGTGAAACGCGAACCGCTTGATTCGCTTGAAGCAGCATTGAACTGTTGCAGTCGAGATTGGACCGTCCTTCCATGAAGTCCCAATTGCAGCCCACCATGCTCCTGCTTCTTGTCAAGGTTGCTTTCGAGGAAAATAATTGTTGATGCACACCATGAGACATTGACCGATGCTTGTGTGTGGTGTTTGTCAAGACGTTGCACGGCATAAATTTTCTATATTCGCCTGACGTCGATGGCAAGCGTGACTTTGGGATGGATTTTGTGGGCAGCACCGATGATGCCAAATCGTTCGGCCCAGCCGGATGCGTTGGTGTTGTAGCAGAACTCGACATTGTTGCGGGACTTGACGAGGAAATCGGAAGCTCGGAAATTTTCGCAGATTTCACGTGTAAACACCGAGCACCTGGGACTCCACAGTGAAACATTTTTAAGACCTCTGTCTTGATGTAATGTTTAAAAAATGTGTTCAGTTTGGTCCACACCATGGCCTCCATGTGAATGGTGTTTGCGCCGCGGTCGTTCTGGAAAAGACATTTGAAAATCGGATTGCAATAATCGGGCACCAAATATCCACGTTGAATTACCACTACGCCGCAGCAGTAGATGTTGGTCAATGATCGTAGTTCGGGTGTCGCCTCAATGTTACGCATCATGACGCAAAAATGGCATCGACCACAAGCCCCTTTCGCATCTAGCTCGTGACACTGCATGGGCAGTAGAGGAAGAATATTTGTGACGTTGAAGCGACAAATACAAGTACTGTCTTGGCAATCGCACAACGCCACTGCTTTCGTTGTTCCATCGGTATGCACCATCGGTTCAGTATCCAACAACGAAGAAGCCCCATTTACCGGCAATGGAGCCGTTTCCTCGTATACGATCAACACACAACCAACACGTGCATCAAGTCCCATGTTGTTCGAATGAGAAATCCCCCGTCGTGACTCGATATTTACATGCAAAATTGCCCTAAATAGAATTTTTTCATTGTTTTAAGGTTTTAGGGGGCGACCGTGCCGATCTGTACATATATACCGCGCGTTTTGGTGGCGGAACAACACCATCAGCAACCTGGCACAATTAACTGGATTCGCACAGACTGTCCGAACCTGCGAGAGTATATAAGAGACGATCATGCCTATCCTCAATTCAAGTATGTCAGGCAAGTCGAATATGCAAACAGCTCTGGATGCGCAAAATAGAGCGATGCGCACGAATCGGGTCGAGATTTTCACGCAAACACTCTGTTGGTATAATTTATTCACACTTGCATTCTTCTGGCAACAGGCTGCCGACAACATGCGTGGTTGGGTGAAAAATGTTGTCGAACGTCATCAAAAAAATCCTGCTCTTTACCGATCAACCAGCAACCCAGTCATTTATATTGAAGAGATGGACTGTTTACGTATGGCCAAATATCTCACGTTAATGTATGGAAAAAACTTTGCCGTCCTCAATTTTGCCAATGCACATTATCCCGGCGGTGGCGTTAAGAGAGGGGCTGGGGCGCAGGAAGAAAATATTTTCCGCCGAACAGATTGCTACGACTCAATCCCAGTGAGTGATTGCCTGAGCGCTACGAAAGATAGGTATACACAAAGAATGGTGTCTCTTCTGGAGGCAGAAAATGGTGTCGTGTACATTGACACACAACACTTGCGCGTCTGTACGCGTGACGAGGAAAACATTGGATACTCGAACCTTGGATACAAGTATTTGACACCAAGCGAATTTTTCTCTTTTATTGAACTGCGGGCCGCGGCCGTGAACATGGGGAATGATGAAATGAAAATGCAATATGCCGGTGCAAAGTTCGAAGTAGAATGCGTGAGACGTATTGAGGCGCAATTCAAAACCCTTATAGACAACAATGTCAGGCACGTGGTACTAGGGGCATTCGGGTGTGGCGCCTTTGGGAATCGCCCACAAATTGTAGCAAATGCGTATATGACGCTGATCACAAAGTACCAAAAATTCTTTGACGTAATTGCATTCCCAATCATTCAAAGTGCGGCCAACCTCGGGGCTTTTCGTGACTCCCTCGTTGCACATCGACTCTTGCAACACGACATCTTCAAAGATCTGAAAGCGCACAACATCGACAAGACAACTCCCTTTATCACAGAACACTTGAAAGATTGGGCATATTCGTGCAAAGCAGCTTGTGTGGCATACGGCATCAAAACGCGGTCAACAACACGTATAAATACCACCATAGCAGCTTCCGGACCAGCGCCCACGGCAGCTGCAATTGGGAGTGCTGTGCAATCGATACGTCCTGCCGTACCAGGATCGACCGGAAATATCCCAAAATCGTCCGATGGCAAACGGCCAGCCTCTGCCCCCGTCGTTCCAATTTCTCCAAAACGAGCGGCAAATAACGGCGCAGCAGGCGGAAACGCATCTGGCAGCGCGTCGAATAGTGCAGCCCAGCTTTCCGCCGATGCCGTTCTGGTGGCGCAGCCCCGACTTCCCTTGGTATCCACCTTGGGAAAAATTATTGTGCCAATGCAATATCTGAGCAAGTTGCAAGGGCCCAAGATTATGGAATTAAATCTTGTCGAGTTGAAGAAATATATTTCACGGTTGCCATTGTGGGTTCCAGCCAGTGAAATCGTTACCGCTTTCAAATTCAGCCAAGAGGGCATCAACGTCGCATTACTGGAATTTCACGTTCCCTTCGTGTGGGCCCCAGAGTTTGAACTTCGTCGTGCATCATGGGCATTCATTGAACCGAAAATCGTCGTGAACGGTGAATCGTTTGAAACCGCTTCGAAGTATTTCAAAGAACAGCAGAGGCGGTGCTTGGTCGACACTGTCAACGGCGCAACAAGATGGGCTTCTGTCCAGGATAGAATCATGCAGCAAGCCCTCAAATTTCGATTTGAGGCTTCGCAAACTCTGACGGATTTGCTTGTTGAATCGTATCCTCACAAATTGTTGTGCATCAACAAGGACGACGCGTATTGGGGATGGACCCCAAGCAGGGGAGGACAAAACAAATTGGGTGTTTTTCTCACAGAATTACGTAGTGAGCTAGTACGTAAAGCCACGCCGCAACCTTGAAATTGGTCCCATATAATGTTATCATTTTATTTTCCTGTCGGATTAAAAACGCATGCAATATAACTGTCACGTCGTCTTTTCTCACCCTCTCGGACAATATATACCACAAAGACATACACAACTATACATCGTGCATATTGTATATAAATCCACCGTGATTCTGGCGGCATCCTTCGATATGCATGAGAGAATCTTCAATCCATATCGCCTTAGTCAACCAGCACCGAGCGACCTCTTCTCGATCTTCATGGACAGCACCTACAAGGATACACAGGCTGCTATCGTGTGTACACGCACTCGTGGTGCAAATATTAAACAGTGGGCCCCTGCCGCGACGCCATCCAATTCTACGGTTTCAGCCGTGAAGAACAAGACATCCGTTACATCGTGTAGGCGGACAATTGTTGCTGAAAAAACGACTGTTTCCAAAGCGACAAATGCCCAAAAATCCCCTCATAAATCGGCTTCGTCGTGTACCACAGCTCTAGCTCGCGCCCAAGAAGTTCTTTTGGACAACGACATTTCCAACCAGACAACATCCATCGTGACGATCACGACGACAGATGAATTTGTCTTGGTCACCCATTCCGATCCTCCTGTAGTCGACACTAATGATGAAAACGATGACGATTTCGTGCTGATCTTTTCTTGAAGGTTCTTTTATGTGAGAATAAACACCCTTTAACACACACACTGCTCTACAATTGTGTGTGGGCCAAAGGGAAAAACTTCAAAGATTCCAAAGTGTCCATCACTCTATCGCTTTAGTATGTGAGAGATTGGAAGAAAGCGCGCAAACACGCGAGGACTGCCCAAGCGATCCGAGGCGCACACAGACACAAAATGACATGCGACGGGGAGTCAAGGAAGAGAATTGTGCAAAATCGTCAATCTGCATCGTTCGCAGCGGTGTCTGGCGCAGCAAGGTTTTCGAAATACTCAGCCATGTTCGTCGCTGCCTCTTCTATGGTCTTGAAGTCTTTTCCCCAATGTGTTATCCTTTGAAAACTCTTCTCCCACCTGAAAATATTCGCTCCGTTTTTTTTCTGGATGTTTTTTGCCACCTTGCTCCAGGCAGAAGCTTGTTTCTTCTGCTGAAGCTCTTTGCTTTTTCCTTGTCGACATTTTTCTTGTTCTTGACCCATTGATTACTGCAAACTGCCGAGTCTCCTGTACACGCGGAGACTCCATCTGAGATCACCCACTTGCCACCAATGGCTTCGCCTTTTTCGTCGACCTGTCCGGGTTCAACCTGGCGCACTTCTTTGCCCTCGAGAGAAGAATCCAAGAGATTTTCGAAGCCAGAGATCGTCTTGAGGACGGAGGCGGGGACTTTGCGCATGCGAATCTTGACAGCGACAGGGCGTGCGGCGTTAGCAACGACAACCACTGCAATCGGAGGCATAATGACGTTCTTCACGGCGCCATAAGAGGCAGCCACCTCAGCCAAGCATGTCTGTTCGAAAAACAAGACTTGCTGCCGAGAAAGGGGCGAAAATGGTATTTATTAACCAAAATACGAAATATTTCCAGAAATAGCAGATTTTGCAGTTTTTGCTCAGGACATGCCACATTCCAACGAAAAATGGGCATTCCGTGGCACATTTGTCGAATTGAAGAACGCTAATGTTTGCAGATGCGTTGGTATCCGTTTCCGACTCGTATGGTCGAATGAGTTTGAAAATAGAAATTCATCAATACAGAGGAGTTCTTATTTGAAGAGTATATATAAGACAAGTGTATGCCATACACACGTGTAACAAGTATGCATCACCGGCACCGTGTTCCGATCGTGTCCAACGACCGACCTGCACACATTGCAGTTATTGAATGGGAATTGGCAAGATATATTGATACTTTGGTGTACGACAGTGTACTTGCAGCAGATCTTGAAACGATGCAACAAAAAGTGATTGAGAATTTCACGTATGACACATATATGGAACACCGCCGCATGATAGAACATTATTATGAGAGTGCATTGAACAAGCGATCGAGCATGTGCATGGAACCAAGACCATGTTATTTCCCGGATTGTAGCCGCTGTATTCACCTTTCTCCGATAGTGGGATCGGAACTGACTCGAGTAAAGCTTCTAGTGGAAATGAGCATGCGCATTATGGAGGATGCAGAATTAATCGATGTCAGCATGAGAAGACTAGAGGAGCGTGCCTATTCATTTATTGTTCGAGAACCTGGTCGAAATTTCGTTGGGGCCAACGCAGGGCTTTACACAAGACACAAGGACAGTGTAAAAGCAGCGATATATGAGACTCTTCTCGTGAAACGACTGGTACATATCTCCGAAATTCAAAAAGTGGGCATGGTCGTCCGTATGGAAATGGAGTCTTGGATTCACGAGACTCTTCAAGTCAACGACATTCTGCGCCGTCTTCGCGACCATTTTTATCATTCGACTGTCCTAGGATTGAACTTGTACACACAATATCTCGCCGTATTTATTCAACCTCTATGCAATGTTTTCGAAATGGTAAAAGCCGTCATGAACGCCTGTGATCCTACCGTTATCAACACAAAGCGCCTGATCAAACCGCTGCTTTATACGCGCTTTTCACAAAATGGCTATGATGCTCATAGCATATATAAGTCTTATAAACATTTCATTTACATTTTTATTGCAAACTTTTTGAGGGAATCAACGTCAGTAATTGAACACACTGTTATGAGAGGGCCAGTAGGGCGACAATATGCGTAAGCATACTTTATTTTGGGACATTATTAAATTACACGGCAAAATATACAGCTCATGTCGGTCGTTTTGTGCACACCAGCGATCCTAAACAACCTTTAATTCCCACAATCCCCCGCCTGTGTCTACTGCTGCCACGTGCCCGACAACAACACAGTACTGCTGGATCCAGTAGGAGAGCTGTGAAATGCGCACACATGTCGGCTGTGTTTCGTTATTGATGTTCATCATCATTTCCATATTGTAGAGGCGGTAGTGAATGCTAGTGGTATTTTCTTCACTTTTACCGAAAAGCTGTCGCTCCAGACTGCATAGTTTTTGGTGCAAGGGGTGAGACTCCTCGTCGCCGTACAGCGGAATGAGATTGATTTTCATGTTTACAAGAGCCTCTTCATCGTCGATGCTCTGATTTTGTGCGAGTTCCTGCCAGTCGGCGTCTTCGTCGGTCTTTTGCGCACAGGTGTCTGAGATCTTCGTATTCGTCCCCGCGACAACGTGTCCTTCAATCATAGATGCCATGTCAACCGAGTCGTCTTTTATCGGACATACAACAGCAGATGTGCTGCCACTCTTGGCCGAAAGAATGTCTTCAGTTTTTTCGCCACTGTGTATTTTTGCACTGGATACCGCCAAAAGTTCCTTCTTGGCGTTTGCATGCACCAGTTCCTGTTTTTTCAACCACGCAGATTTGACGGAGGACGATGCCACAGACATGATGCCTGCATCAATATTTTGTGCCTTTCTTCCTGGGACCGGCACAGCCGTTCCGATTTTGTGTCGCATTCGGTGCTCACAAAACATTTCACGATCGACATTGTACGCCCAGCCGAACTTGCGCGCAATGCATTCAGATACAAAGTCCACTAGTTGTTCCCATGTCTTGTCGCAGTTTTCGTTCTGCTTGGCAACGTTGAACCACGACGTCAAATTGTGTTTGGTAATACACTTGCTTTTGAGAATGGATGCGAAACGATCGACCAGAAGCGCCTCGAACGACACCATCAGCTTTGCGTTTTGTACGGGAATCAATTCATCCATGAGCACCACCATGTCTCGAAAATAGAGCTTGGCGCTCCTGAGCGTTTGCAGCACAGCAACAATTTGCTCAAAACGAGGAAAATTGATGTACGTCATCTGGTGATCCTTGATGCGCACAGTGCACTTGCCAAACGGTGCAAAAAGTTCCTGCATCTCCTCTTGAGCTGGTGCACCCTTTGCATGTGCAAAGAGAAGTGTAAAGTGAACAGGATAGTTCCTGGGCTTCACTTCAATACAATACATACTTGTGTTGTGCGCAGTATTGAGTTCCTGTTCCACAAACCCTTTGAGCGTATGCACTGCCGCCGTATCATCATTGGTCTTCATGTAAATGACGTTGCTGGACACATTCTTCTTGTCTGGTGCTGTTTTCAACGACGCCTGACAATGATCAAGCGCTACGTTCGGCGGCGCCACGAGCAGTGATCTCTCGAAGCCAAACGTCTCAATTGACTTTACGATTACATCGACAAGGGTGTCTGGACAGTTCTTGATTAATAAGGTGACGGTCGGCAGTGGAGATGTCATGTTGAGCAATAAAACGTCCACGAGATACACGCGTGCTACGTCTGGAACGCTGACGTGCGGCCATCTGATATATGCCGAGTCTGCATAAAAGGGTAAAATTGTACATACATCTATTTTCGGTGTAGTGTCGTATCACATTTGCTTGGACAGGAATTGTTGGAATTCAACTTGAATGTGGTGCGTTTGTGTCACACGTATGTTACATACACTGCGCAGCGTCCATTCGAAAAAGCCCGATGAAATCAAGTGGCAAAATCACAGCTTGAATGCGTTTACAGCATGGACCTCACCAACGATTGGCTGTGCGAATATATGGTGCTGCTCGCTGGACCTGCATATTTTATATTGTGCATATGACCTTTTCACATCTCTATTTTGCCAAACAGAATTTTTCTAATGTGCATGAATCTGCGCGTGTGTTGGATTAAAGTGTCGATTGAATCGGAAAATTCCATGTCACAGGGCAACTGTCACCTGTGAAAGTCGACCACTATCGTTTTTTCATCGTGATGCAGATGATCAAGAAGCTCTTGATGAACCGATCGCGTACCATGTTCAACATTTTACCATATTGTTCTCACAATATTGTCGTTTCTTGGGATGGTTGATGCAGAAAAATCGTTGGATGCG
>Ga0306870_1000061_pt1 | contig 30520 bp, 33 predicted proteins | sample AntRauMeHopE1496_FD_190435 | JGI IMG/M metagenome (GOLD analysis project Ga0306870, IMG submission 190435) | Saline lake microbial communities from Rauer Islands, Antarctica - Metagenome Hop E1 #496 (v2) (version 2) | ecosystem: Environmental > Aquatic > Non-marine Saline and Alkaline > Saline ... | reverse complement strand
TTAAACGCTACCGCTTTGGCTGCGATCTGGTGCATGTGCGGGCCGCCTTGCATGCCTGGGAAGACAGCCTTGTTGATTTTCTTGGCCAGATCTTCGCTTTCACGCACTACGATCATTCCGCCGCGTGGGCCACGTAGTGACTTGTGCGTGGTCATCGTCATGACATCGAACCCGTGGTCAAACGGATTCTGGAGCACACCCGAGGCGATCAGCCCGGTGATGTGTGCAATGTCAGCCACGGTGTACGCTCCGACTTCGTCGGCGATTGCTTTGAACTTGGCGTAATCTAGCTCGCGCGAGTAGGCAGAGAAGCCCGCCAGGATGATCTTTGGTTTGTGCTCCAGCGCCATCTCTCGCAAGTGGGCGTAGTCGATCTCGCCAGTGTCGACGTCTTTCATTTTGTAGCGGACAAAGTTAAATACTTTGTTGATCGCAGTGGTCGGGTGACCGTGGGTCAGGTGCCCACCGTGCGACAGATCCATCCCTAGCACCGTATCGCCTGGTTCCATCAAGGCAAAATACATCGCGACGTTGGCGGCTGCCCCACCCAGCGGCTGCACGTTGGCGTACTTGGCTTTGAATAGTTGCTTGGCTCGCTCAATGGCGATCGTTTCCATTTGATCAGTGAATTCTTGCCCACCGTAGTAGCGGCGGCCAGGGTAGCCTTCGGAATACTTGTTGGTAAACACCGACCCCATCGCCTCGCGCACCGCCATCGATACGTAGTTCTCGCTCGGGATCAGCTCGATCCCCTTCCGCTCCCGCTCCTCTTCCCCGACTAAGGTCGCATAGATTTCCTCGTCTTGACCTTTGATGTGTTTGTATTCGTTCATAGAAATATAATTACTGAAAAACTGCTAAAAATTATGGAGGGCTACAAAAACAAGAAAGGTGTTAGATCATAGGTTGAAAGTAAATTTTTATAAGTTGATTATACATTATCGGTTGTCGCCACTACCACTTAGCTTCCCTCGATCTAGTCTGCTGTGTAACTTTTCAATATTCTTTGCCGCCACGTCGTCTAAATCAGCCCCTAGTTCTGTCACCAAACAAGACACGTACCACAGCACATCACCCGCTTCTTTTAATAATTCTGCTCGTTGGTCATCGTTTAGCTCGCTTGGTAGGTGGATGTTTTTGTCACGAGAGAGTTTTTTGACTTTGTCTGCCACTTCCCCTGCTTCACTTACTAGCCCTAAAGTTGGATAAGTAAAGTTGTCTCCTTGACCTGGGTACTTTGCAGTTACACTGGCTTGCTTTTGGTATTCGGAAAAGTTCATAACCTAAATTATTTTAGAAACAATCTTGTAAACCTCATCGTGTATATCCTCCCGGCTGCGTAATCCACCCGACTCGTTACAACAGCAATTGATTTGGTTCCAGTTATTAAGCATTTCGACAATCTGCCTGGCTCGCTCTTCGGCTAGGCGTTGGTGGTTTTGGTCGGCTTCGGCTACGTCTATAGCGGCTGAATTTTTTCCTTCGATGATGGCTTGAGCTTTGAGCTCAGCGCGTTTCTCAAACGGAATATCAAAATAGAAAATCAGATCGGGGCGCGGGATTTTGAAAATATTGTGCTCCATGTTATCGAGCCAGGTCAAAAAACCCTTGAGGGTCGCTTCGTCACTGATCTTGGCCCCTTGGTGCATCATGTTGGAGCTCACATAGCGATCTAGCACCACGATCTTTCCTTCGGCCAGCCACTGCTCTAGCTGCGGCTTGCTCTCAAACCGATCGGCAGCGTAGATAGTCGATACGATCCGCGGATCGGTGTTCATAAAATCGTTGCAATAACCATCAAGACAAGTGCGCAGCAACTGCCCAAATGTATTCTGGGTGTACTGTGGGAAATCAAGTGTTTCGATCTCGTGACCATCCGCTCGCAGCCGCTCGATCAGCAACTTGGTCTGGGTTGCCTTACCTGCTCCGTCTCCACCGTCGATAACTATGAGTTTGCCTTGCATGTCGGTCAATACTAGTGATAAGTAGCTACATGATATCATGAGAAATATTACACACTGTAACCACACCATCATGTCTTCCATCGAACAACTCAAGCACCACGAAACCAAACTAGACCCAGGGGGAAAAATAGTCGTGATCGACTCGGGCGCAGTCTTGACCGCCGAGATGACTGCGATGCTACAGGCGCTACACAGTCGCTCAACCGAAGGCATCGAGGGTCACCTGCAGGTACTGGCTGAGCGTGGCGCCGACAAGTTCATGTCGACGTACTACGTGCAGTACGGCCACAAATCAATCGGTGACTGTGGTGTGGGGGTGGTGTTTATCGAGGGTATCTCTATGCTGGCGGCCAAAGCCATCCAAGACAGCAAGCTGTACAACGGGCAAGAGGCGTCGACGCGGTACATCGATTTTGCCAACCAGCCGTTCTTGAATCCAGAAGGGACAGCGGCTGGGACAGCCATCCAAGAAACCTGGCGTCAGTTCTACCTCAAGGCCGTCGAGGAGATGAAGCTTGAGCTGCCCAACCGCTACCCACTTGGCGCGGGTGAAAAAGAAGGCTTCTACACCAAGGCAATCCACGCACGGGCGTTTGATATCACCCGTGGATTCTTGCCCGCTGGCGCGAGTACCAACATTGCTTGGACCACTACTTTGCGCCAGTTCGATGATCGCATTATGCAGCTGCGGCATCACCCACTGGCCGAGGTGCGCGAGATTGCCCTTAAGCTAAACGACGCCATGCTGGCGATGTACCCCAGCTCATTTAAACCAAACGACGACGAGCGCTACGCCAAGTACCAAGCGACCCACGACTACACCGCCCTGGCCAACCAGCAATACTATTACCACGACGCTGACTGTCCTGAGCTAGAACTAATCCGTGACGGAGTAGATCACGCGGCGATGCAAGAGTTCAAACCACTGCTGGCCGACCGACCCGATCGCACCGAGCTGCCAAAGTGGCTCGGGGTATATGGTGAAGCAGCGTTCAAGTTCACACTTGATTTTGGATCGTTCCGTGACATCCAGCGCCACCGAGCGGTAACCCAGCGCATGCCCCTGCTCACCAGTGAGATCGGGTTCCACGATTGGTATCTCGATGAGTTGACTGCTGATCTACAAACTGAAGCCAAGAAGCTCATCGAGGAACTGGCAACCGCGGCAAACGAGCTGACCAACGACGAAGCCCTACGACAATACTACCTGCCAATGGGATTCAAAATCAGCAACTACATCTCGGGCGATTTGCCAGCCTGGGTGTATTTGGTCGAGCTGCGAGCCAGCAGCTTAGTACACCCTACTCTAGCAGTACAAGCGGCAGATATGGCCGATATCCTACGCGATACCTACGCCGACTGTGACCTTGCTATTCACATCAATTCAGAACCAGGACGGTTTGATGTGAAGCGTGGTGAGGCGGATATTGTGCGGGTTGACGCATAATCGCAGCCTATAAAAAGCAAAAGCGCGCTCGATTCGAGCGCGCTTTTTTATTATTTATACTCCGACTCTTGCCTCAAGCACATCAATTCGACTACGCAGCAGTGATATTTCAGCTTCCAACGCAACCACTTTTTCGCGGTGAGCTTTGAATTCTTGTAAGAGTTCTGTAAGAGCCGCAGTTGCCTGGCTTACCTCGATTTTGAGTAAAGATATATCAGTCTCTACTCGATCTAACCTGCTATCAACTTGATCAAACCGACCGTTCATAGATCGCTCCAATGAGTCTGAGCGGGTATCGATATACTCACGCATGACTTTCATTTCGTCGCGATGAAATTCCTGCATTTTTGCAACCGTATCTGCTACGGCAGTTTTAGCGGCTTTGTCTGCAATTTCTTCGTGTGTCATTGATTGTGATTGTAGCACAGCAGGATTTAAAGCCAAATTGATACTATCGAAACTGCTTGCCGAGCTTTGGCCCACTTTGTGACTGGTAGTTGTGCGATTTGGGGTCGGCGTCGTAGTGCACTTCTGGTGCTTCCATCAATCGCTCGAACCTGATCTTGGCAATTGGTTGCCCTTTGCGGACTACCAGGTCTTCAAAGGGTCGGACCTCTAGTGTGAACGGTCGCCCCTTCCCTTCGCCGTCTATACCCCAGCCCCAACCCGGGTCGAGGAAGCCGGCGTAGTGGGAGCGGAAGTCACCCGACCGCTCGTCCATCGGCATCATTTCACTCGCCAGCATAGGTGGGATTTTGACTCGCTCGGCACCTGAGAGAATGTAGAATTTGTCGCGCTTGAGGCGGAGTGCTCCGTCTGTGATCTCGACGGGTCGAAAGAAATCTGACCCGTCGTAGCCAGCGATATTTGCCACGTCGATCACTTGATCAGGCGTGGCGATACATTCATAGCCACACATCCCCTCTTCGACTAGGGCGGTGAGTACCACCGTGCCGTCTTGGTCATTAGTGACTATGTCTGAGTACAGCAGCTTTTTGTCTTCACTGGGGTGCCACACTAGCCCATCGCGCAAGGCCAGCTCGAGGTCCAGCTCGTTAAAGCGGGTGTCGCCGGTAAACAGCCGCAGCTGCGTCAGTGGTGTACCCTCGTGTAAATGCACCCCAAACGACTTGGCCGTGATCGCCACCCACAGCTCTCCCGAGTATCCCTTGGGTGTGATTGAGTCATAGCGCGGTACGCCGTCGGCCAGTACGCGCACGTGCATATCGAGCCTTCCAGTAGAAGACTTGGGATTGCAATAACCATAGACTTGCTGCGGTAGATCAAGGGTTTCGTTTAGCCTGGCTAGGTACATCTTGCCGCAAGCAATCGGCTGCGTGATCGAGACCGGCTCGGCACCCATAAGCTCAAGTAGTGACTGAATCCGCTCGCCGTCTTGAGGCAATATCAAACCCTTGATTTCATACAGCTCAGCCGACAGCGACAGATCAAGCGACGCCGGTGAGACATTTGCAGCCAAAGCCTGCTTGATACAGCCAGACTCCATCAAACGAGTAATTTGCTGGGCTGGCAGCGCTCCGACAGTGTTTTTCATAGTGGGTGTAGTGTAACAAATTATTACTATTTTGGGGGAAGAAACCCCTCATACAACACCCGGAACGTGTCATCTTCAAAAGAAGATATAATGTCGGTTTTTGTGTTGTGTTGAGTAAACTTAATGCTCGGAATATCTCGTATCAAAACTAGTGGAGTACATTCGGCGACTTCCCCCATCACCAGCCCGGCGGAGGCGGCGATCCCGTCTACAATGTTAGACCGCTCGTACTGCATTTCTCGGCCAAATAAATCAGGTTTACCAACGTGATCTTGCAGCGGCTCTATCCCCCACCAACCAATCGACACTGCTGTTGCACCGTAGCGTAGTGGCAAGGACCGACTATCGGTAATAACGATTCCTAATTCCGTGAGGTTATATTTGTTGGTCAGGTACAACCACAGCTTTGAAGCGCTCTCAAACGCATCTTTTGGGAGCATGGTGAAATAATCACCACTATTGCTCTCATCGATCCCAGCAGCACCTATAAACGCTCCTCTGGTAATGGTAAGTGGTGCTGGCCAATATGGTCGCTCAATAATCACATCTGCTTCAGATGCTACTAGGTCTTTTTTGTCAGTCAGATTTTTTGCAAGACATCGCCCTTCGTGAATAGCTACGACTTTTGAACTTACGACCAACACATCTTTATCTTTAAGAGTTGGTAACACTGCATCTAACTCTTTATATAAATCGTCTTGTGGAGGCTGCATTATTTTGGTCTGTATGGGTTGGATGTTCATATCTTAATTTTATCAAAAAAAGCCGCCACGTGATACGCGCCGGCTTTTAGGGTTTACAGATGGTCTGAAGAGTTACTCTGCTGCCAACCGCTGAGCCAGCTGTGTAGCTGGTCGGTCCTCGTCTGGAATTAAAGTATTGGCAATAATTTTACCAAATTCAGTTGCCGCCAAAGCTTTAAGCTCGTGCGAGTTACCCAACTCTTGATCTTTACTCAAGATGATAAAGACTGGAACGTACCGCTCAACCCAAAATTGGGCTGTACGGTTTGGAAAATCTTCACCAACCGTAACTTCAATTGGCTGCTCAAAATTCTTCCAGACATACCGATCAAACAGAGTCTGTGCCAACTTATTAACATCAGCATCTGTCTCACACGCACGGTCTTCGCGACGCCAGATTCCTGTAAACGTCGTCTCTACAACAAATCTTGGTTCTGCATTCGATGGTATGAATACAAAGACATGTTGTAGACGCGGCGTTTTTGTTTTAGGAACACGCTTTTGCGTAAATAGTTTTGGTAACCTTAGCATGACTGCTCTCCTTATTCCTCAATGAACATTGATCTTCCTGTTAGAAGACGATCGAGGATACCATTTCTTTCAGCATAAACAAAACCCGCTACCTGTGGGTAGCGGGTTTTGTTGCGTATCGTGGTGACTAATCAACCACCTTGACGCCCATACTGTAACAAGATCCTTCGACAATCTTCATAGCTGCTTCGATTGAAGCGGCGTTGAGGTCGGGCATCTTTTGCTCGGCTACTTCGCGAACTTGGGCTTTGGTGATTGATCCGGCGGTTGACGAGGTGTTCTTGCTTGACCCCTTATCCTTGCCGATTTTCTTGAGGATCAGACGCGCCATTGGTGATACCTTGACGATAAAATCAAACGTTCGGTCGTCGTACACACTGATGACAGTTGGCACCACTTCCCCCATTCGCTCTCGGGTCTGGTCGTTGAATTGGTTGACGAATTCCCCAATGTTGATTCCAGCTTGCCCAAGTACCGGCCCTAGTGGTGGCGCTGGGGTAGCTTTTCCACCGATCGCTTGTACCTTGATTTTCTTTACGAGTTTCTTTGCCATGTTTTAAGTTTTTATTTCTGTGTGGCCAGCGCGGGTCCATAACCGCACCAACCTGAAGCCCAGCTACAATACCCAATATATTGTGTTTTGGCAAGAGAAAGGCGGTCCGAGTTTGGACCGCCTTATTAAGGAAAAATTGCATACTCACAGCAGAGTATGTCTGGATAGCGTAATGACAACTGCGCCACTACAATATGTAGAACCATTACCACCAGAAGATTCCGTGGTGAGTGATAAGCTTTCAAACTGCATTTCGTTTGCGATTACAGTCACAGCTTGAACAAACAACATCCAATCACTTGGGTATCGATGCTCTATAAACACAAATCGATTACCTCTAGCTTGAGCGCTTGTAATTGCGAGTCTCACTTTTTCTTGATTTTGTTGAAACCGCTCTTGTCTATCAGCTTCTTCCTGATCTTGCTTTTGACGGAAGCTCACCAACTCTTCCAGCTCTCTCTTTTTTCTCGAATTGAACATTACATTCTTCCTTTTGTTGAGTCGTCCCTTATTGGTACTCTTAGTCAATATAACTGAATGAACTAAAAAAGAAAGTGGAATATTGCTTGAGATGCGCGGAAGGCAAACAAAAAAGTCCGAGTGGGGCTAGTGCCCAGCGAGGACTTTTTTGTGCAGTCTGCCAAAGCAGATTGAGTGATTTTAAACCTTTTTGACTTGGAGGAAGTCTAGCTCTACCGGCGTCTCTCGCCCAAACATACTCACCAGCACCTTCACCTTGCCGCTTGCTTCATCTACCCCACCGACCTTGCCTTCCAGATCCTTGAAGGGACCGTCGGCAATTGTCACCATATCTCCTACTTCTAGGTCTACGTTGTGGGTTGGGGTGTCGCTTTCCATTTTTTTCATGAAAGCTTTGTACTCGGCTTCGGTCAATGGTACTGGCTGTGTACCTGATCCCACGAATCCTGTCACTCGCGGAGTGTTACGTACCACGAACCATGACTCGTCGTTGACAATCATCTCTACCAGCACGTAGCCTGGAAATACTTTTTCTTCCTCAACCACTCGCTTGCCGCCCTTGACGCGGATCTTTTTCTCGGTTGGTACGATCACACTGAAGATAGAATCGTGCATGTTGAGTGAATCGATGCGCTGCTTGAGGTTACGCGTGACGGCGTTTTCGTAGCCACTGTAGGTGTGGATCGCGTACCAGTGCCGCTCGCCTGTGCTGTGTTGCTTGGCCATAGTAATTAGAAGTTATTGACGACGTAACTGATAACTTCACCAAAGGCGTAATCAAGCGCACCAGCGTACAGCGCGGTAATCACACAAATAAAGATCACCAGTAGCGTGTAGAAGAAGGCTTGCTGGCGGGTAGGCCACTTGACTTGCTTCATTTCTGCTGCAGTTGCTTTGAGGTAGGTTGAGAATTGATCCATGATAATTAATTAATTTCTTCAAAAAATCGCCCGCAGGCGACTTTTTATATTGGTTCAAGTATACAGTCGATACGGTAAAAGTAAAGGCTTACCTGATCTCGTAGGTGATATTCACCCGAGCACCCACCTTCTCTTCTCCCATTGGCAGCGACGGCCCACCAAAGTCTGATTCACTCATTTCGTCAAATGCCATGGTGCGCGCATACATTGGCTCGGGTGCATAGCGTGGATCTTCTTCAAAGTATCCGGTGATACGCCCTAGTGATACGCCCAGGTCAGCTGCGAGCAGCTCGGCCTTGGCTCGGGCGTCGGCTACGGCGAGTGACCTGGCTTCTGCTTGCAAGGCGTCGGTGTCGTCGACCACAAAGTTCAGGCCGCTGATGTTGGTCGCTTCGCGCTCGCCAACACCAGTGATGATGCTGCTTGCGGTATCAGTATCACGGATTTTGACTTCGACGGTTTGGTTCACCACAAAACCGTCTTGCACCTGCTCCCCACCGCGGCAGATAGTGCCCGGGATACAGATGGTTTCTTCCCAGCGGTAGTTTGGGTACAGGTTGTAGCTTTGGGTATTGATGTCGACCTCAGCCACACCTGATTCGGTCAAAAAGGTGATGATGTCGTTTACCTTGGTGCCTGACTGTTCTTGGGCTGCGACGGCATCAAGTGCAGTGGCCTCCACCGAGAAGGTAAACTGTCCCACGTCTGGCACGGCCAGCATTTCACCCTCACCGCTAACCGAGATCATTGGTGGCATCATGTCGAGGTGCTGCATCTGCGCCACATTGAGCGCGGCGTATGAGCCCAGCGCGACCACCAGCATCACGGCTGTAAGTGCACCTAGCAAGCGCATCGGTGCAGTGGCAAATAGAGTATTCATATAGAATTAAAAATAAGAAATAAGTTGGCGCATGACGCTCCTGATACTTCCACCCCACCCCTGCTGCTCGCAGGCAACTTGAAAGGCGGCGATATCAACGGCGGCGAGCGCAGGAGCGTCGGTCAGCTCGTCGTCTAGTAAATAATACATCAGCGCGCCCGCTTCCTCAACGTGGTCGATGCCCAGGGCGTGCCCAAATTCGTGTGCGAGTACTGTTACCAATTCGTTGTTGTCGGAGAATTTATAGACGTTGATCTCGCCGCCTTGGTAGTCACCTTGGGTGAATTCGTGGGCTTCGCCGTATTCTTGGTTATACACCAACACTTCTTGGTTGTAGGTCTCGATCAAGCGATTACCTTCGGTACTGAGGTCATTTAGCTGCTCGGCCAAAGCACTGAGACTGTCAGCCTGCCCGCGCAAAGTACCTGAGATCCGGTCGAGCCGCACTCGCTCTGATTCAAGCTCCGCAAATACCCCACTGGCCGCGCCGCCGCGGTCATTCACCTGGCGAACGCGGTCGTTGTAGCTCTGCAGCTGGCCATCGTAGTCTGATCGGTCAGATTTAAATTCGCTCACTTGGGATTCGTAGGTTGCTTGCAGCTCGGCGATCTGTGCGCGGAAGGTGTCGTTCATCGCTGCGATATTGTCGAGCCGGTCGCGGGCAATTGACTGCGCATCAGCGCCAGCCTGCCGCTCATCAAAGATAAAATTGATCGTAAAATCAGCGTCCTCGGCAAATACAAATAGGTCACGGTCAGACACATCCTCCCAGAGCGCTGCAGCCTCGGCAATTGAAGCGAGCGCCTCTGGTGGCGTGAGGCCAAACGAATCATCAATTACTCCCAACCGATATTCAATCGGGGTTGGGCAGATAAATTTGGTGGTCTGGTACCACTGGGCGCCCGCCAAACTGAGCGAGAGCACGAGTGCCAATATAAAAGAAAACCGCATAGATACAGTAGCAAACCATATTTCATCGCCAATGACAACGGCGCCTAGCGGGGACTGCGTAGTCGCGATACGTAGTCCCTGCTAGGCGCCTTCATCATGAGTCAAAGATAGTCAATAACTCGATATAGAAACATGTCCGCAAGAACCGAAGTTCTTACTACCAATACTATACCGCACCCAGCAAGAGAGTTTTGCAAAGTGAAGAGATTTCTGTGGGTAACAAAAAGCGATGATCAAATGATCATCGCCCTTTTCTTTACTTCCCTTTCGCTTCCTTCTCGGCTAGCTTTTTTCTTACCATCTGCTGGGCGGCGTTCATGCTGTGCTGGTAGTAGAGGGCCTTGCAGCCGCTCTTCCAGGCGTGGATGTATAGTTGGTTGACGTCTTTGGCTGGCACATCTGGCGGTACCATCACGTTGAGCGATTGCCCTTGGTCGATCAGCTTTTGACGATCACCGGCGTGCTCGATCAGCTTGGTCTGGTCGACTTCGGCAAAGGTACGGAAGACGTCTTTCTCTTGGTCGGTCAACACATCGAGGTGCTGGACTGAGCCGTCGGCGTCGCGAATGCTGTCCCAGGTTACTTTGGTGTTGAGCCCCTTCTCTTCGAGCAGCTCCTCTAGCAATGGGTTCTTGATCACCACTTTCATTTTGGCGACGTCTTTGATGTAGCAGTTACTCCAGATCGGTTCGATCCCTTGTGAGACCTGACCAAGGATAAAGGCGGACGACGTAGTTGGTGCGATCGCCATAGTGGTTGAGTGCCGCAGGCCGTACCCTTCCATTACTGATGGTTCACCGTATTCCTTAGCCATAGCTTTACTTGCGGCATGTGACCGCTCTTGCATCATGGCGAACACTTCGGTGTTGATCTCGCCCGCCTGATCGCTGTCAAAGGCGATACCTTTGCTCTGCAATAGTGAGTGATACCCGAGCACGCCTAGACCAAGGGCACGGTTAGCAACCGCAAAGTTGTACGGTCGCTCCATGAACTTAAACGCCAGGCGTTTGTCTTCATCGGGTGAATCTCGCCACGCCTCTAGCTTGTCGATAAAGTTGGTCATGACAGCCTCTAGGAAGTACGTCATGGTTTCAACTAGGTCGGTGTCTTTCCACTCATCGTAATGCAGCAAGTTGATTGAAGACAAGCAACACACAAATGACCAATCCTTACTACTTGGTAGCATGATTTCACTACACACGTTACTGGCGTAGATGTCGAGCTCTTTGTCTTTGTAGACCTGAGGCTTGGCGTTGTTGGCGTTGTCGACAAACATGATGTACGGGTAGCCGATCTCGCCGCGGCGCTGAATGATCTTGGCCCACACCTTTCGCTTGTCTTCATCGCCTGCGATCATAGACTCCATCCAGGCGTCGGTCACCGTCACGGCGTGATTAATCTTTTGGATCGGGTTTCCTTCAGTTCCGATGTCGAGGAATTCAAGGATATCTGAATGCTCTACCGGTAGGTACGCTGCAAACACACCGCGACGAGTCGCGCCTTGACTCACTACATCGAGAATCTTTTCAAACAGCTGCATAAAGTGCACTGGCCCACTTGAGTAGCCGTTGTTGAGGATCGTAGCTCCACGCCCGCGCACGTCACCAAAGTACGCCGAGCATCCGCCACCATACTTACTCATCATCCCTACCTCACCTTGAGTGTGCAGAATGTTGGCCATGTCGTCGGCCACAAATGACCCAAAGCAACTGATCGGCAATCCTCGATCAAGACCAAAGTTTGACCACACTGGTGTTGCCAGACTGATCCAACCCTTTGACATATACTCTTCGAATTTGTCTGCGAAGCCTTCTTTGCCAAGGGTCTTCTCAGCGAATTCTGCGATGTATCGCACACGCTCTTCGGTGGTTTGGCCGTCTACCAAATAGCCGCGAGCCATAAACGCTCGTGTGTTGTCATTTACCCAGTGCCATGGTTCTTTGTTCATAGTGATGCTTTCATTTCGGTTAACTTTCTAATCGCGACTCCCTTCACTACGTTACTTTTGTTTTACGTACTACCTCCTATTTTAGAACAAATCGTCACTGGTGACACTTGCCGAACGCTTATTGTAGTTGATTGATCTTTTGTCAAAGAAATCCACGTGCTTGGTAGCGATCACTTCATTATCGAACCAGTCTGTTTCCTCTAGTAGCGCGTCGCTGACCTCAAAGATGCGTGGCATACCGATGGCAGCTAGCGAGTTGTTGAAACGGTTTTTTACAAACTCTTTAATGTTGGCTGCGGGCAAGAATTCCAATTCACCAGCCTCAAGAATCCAGTCGATCATCTTACTTTCAGCTTCGTAGGCTTCAAAGCAAGCTTTGGTGATCAAGGCTTCGGTCTCAGCCCCAAACCATTCTGGGTGCTCGTCGCGAATGATGTTAATCACATCGATCCCAAACATACCGTGCAGATTTTCTTCTTTTGAGGTGGCCTCGACGGCGTTGCTGATGCCCTTAAACACGTTTTTGTGTTTGTTGAAACTCATCATGATCAGGAACTGTGAGAACAGCGATACGTGCTCGACAAATAGTGAGAACAACATGATTGCCTGCGCGTATTCTTTGTCGTCTTTGGTCTGAGCTAGCTCGCTTACCTTATTAAGGTAGTCCATTCGTTCTTTGATCACTGGAATCTCCTTGATCTTGGCAAATTCACCATTGAGGCCAAGGATCTCTAGCAAGTGGGCGTAGGCATCGGTGTGGCGCACTTCGGATTCAGCAAAGGTGGCGCCCACGGCACTGATCTCGGCCTTGGGCATTTTTTTGCCAATGTCTCCCCAGAAATTCTTGACGGCTACCTCGATCTGACCAATCGCCAGCATGGTGTTTTTGATGGCGTTACGCTCTACATCATTTACATTCACGTGGAAATCCTGCACGTCGCCCGTGAAGTTGAACTCGGTGTGCACCCAGTATGAGTGACGCACGGCATCGACGTATTCGTATAGCTCAGGGTATTCGTACGGCTTGAGCTGCATCCGCGACGCAAAAATATCTCGCTCGCGCAGCTTCTTGCGCGCATTACGAAAGATAATGTAGGCCTTGGCCGTCACAAAGTAATCCTTCTCCATCAGGGCTTGCTCGACTAGATCCTGAATTTCTTCCACTGCAGGATTACCGTCGATGCACTTGTTGGCGATCGCACTACCCTCTTCGGCGGTGCCTGCCTGCACACACATCGCGACTACTTTTTGGTGGGCAAGCTCGGCTACCTCGGTCGCGTCTTTGCGGTTTCCTTCTCCGGTTTCGGCGAGTGATCGCGCAATCGCTTCAATGATTTTCTCAATGTTGAATGCTTGGGTTGAACCATCTCGCTTGCGAATTTGTTGGATTTTCATACGGGCTTACAAAGTGTAACGTTATTAAATAAGGCGTGATCAGGTGCAGAGGTCAGCTGTGGAAGAAAATCGCTTGCGCTGTGCAAGCAATGAACTGACATCTAAATGTGATCAGGGACTAGAGAACACGCACGAACAATAGTCGCGACAACATTGTGGTGTGTCCTACCTCCGACACACGAGAAGAAATTCGTCTTCATCGGTGTTAGCTGTATCTTACCATTTTTAAAAATCAACACTGAGAGCAAACTAACGGCATTTCTGGGGAGATGTGGATAACTAGGTAAAATTAGGCGCCACAATATGGATTTCACACTTGGTCAAAGCTGTTATATAAAACACCCGCTAGATGGCGGATGTTTTATGCTTCGATACAGCTAGACGCTTGCTATTTACCGCTTCAGACTGTCTCGAATCTCGATCAAAAGTTCGATCTCAGTTGGACCTTTGGGAGCTTCTTCTTTTACCTCTTCTGGACCTTTAGCTTTAGCAATAACCTTGACCACCATAAAGATCACAAACGCCACAATAACAAAGTCGATGACGGATTGAATGAATACGCCGTACTCAAACACCGCTTCCCCAACGGTGTACGACAACCCAGTAAAATCAACGCCGCCCATAAAGATCCCCACCAGTGGCGTGATCAAGTTTGCTACCAGTGAAGATACGATCTTGCCAAACGCCGCCCCGATCACAACCGCTACCGCTAGATCCATCACGTTCCCCTTCATCGCGAAGGCTTTAAATTCTTGCAACATAGTTAAATATAATTAGTGTTAGTTTATAAAAATAAGATTTCTAAAGTATAGCTTATTTGTCGCTACTAGCTAGTGCCTAAGCCAGTGTGATCAGTAACTAGGTGCAGCCTCAAAAAATAAGTCGGGCGATATAAAATCCCAAACCCGCACCCAGCAGCAGCACGAGTAACAATATAATGAGTAGTGATTCTTTTCCCATGAACATAATGATATCATGTTATATAGTTGGTTTCTGAAAAGAATCAGAAACCTGTATCAAGACGTTTACTTATGCCCCAAGTAACTTGCCAACAATGTACAACTACCTTCAACGCGAAATCATCTTGGCTTAAAAATGGCTATGGCAAGTTCTGCTCGCGAAATTGCGCTTCCTCTCATCGCAAAAACGGCCAAGACGTCGCCTGTGATGTTTGCAATACTCAAGTTTATAAATCGCAAAAGGCCCTAAAGGGTTCTAAGAGTGGAAAATTCTTCTGCGGAAAGTCATGCCAGACCACCTGGCGAAACCAGCAATTTAAAGGTGACATGCATCCTAATTGGAAAGAGGGCAAACACGCATATCGCCGCATGATGCATGCCAGTGAAAGACCTAAAATATGTGGTCGCTGCCAAACCACTGATGTTCGTGTGCTGGCAGTACATCACGTCGACCACGACCGATCCAACAATACCCTTGATAATCTAGTGTGGTTATGCCACAATTGCCACCACTTGACTCATCACTATCCTGATTCTGATGAATAAGTAACCATACATGGCGACTATAGTTTAGTGGTAAAACACTGGTTTGTGGTACCGGCATCGAGAGTTCGATTCTCTCTAGTCGCCCAATTTTTAGAGGTCTATTTTGCAACGTATTTTAGGTGTAATTTTGCTCGTCTACTGGACTTAATGGAACCATATTCATTTTGTATTGAAAAAGTGAAGCATTTGTGGCATTGTTCAAACGACTGAAACAGTACCTTTAGGAGATAGCGATGATTAATAGCTACAACTTCGATGAGCAGCCTCCGACCACCAAAATCGAAATCGAATGTCGTGAAGCTCTGCTTGCAGTTACTCGAGACATAACAGATGGGTGTGGTCTGGAGATTGAAACTTTCACTGCCTGGCAAGAAGATAAGCCGGAGCGTGTGCAAGGTATCTTTCTCCAAACGAGTACGGCCTCTGGTCCATGGTGTATCGGAGCGGTCGTCCGTCGCCACAACGGAGAGCTTCGCATCTGGCCGCGTAATGACGACACAGGCCCCGTACAAGGTTCGAAAGTCATTCAGATTAACGAACTCGAATCGTCTATCTTGGAAATGGTCGAGCAATTTACTGCAGCCTGACCATGCCACCCACGACGAAACTGCACGTCACCCTTTCGTTTCGGCGGATGGGTGGCTTTTTCTTTTACCTTACTGATACCAGTTAGACATACTGACTAAATGGCAGTGGTGGCCATTTTCTTCGACTAATTTTCTCTTGCACAACAACTACTTTCTTTTTCTTACACATACACTTAAATTAAAATAACAATTACCCTACCGAACTAGTGGAACCATTTTCACTGTCGTCACCTGAAACAAACCCTTGCGTCGCCTAACCAATCGAGACACAACTCTTCCAATTGGTTCCACCTGAGGTCCAGTAGCCGCCCAGATTTTTGAATTACCTTTTATAAGGGTTTTCTAAATACCCTACCTAGACACTAGAACCAAAAACACCCTGCGATACTGGGCGGGGTGTTTTTGGTTTAAACCACTTATTTATTGAATGTCCGAAATCAACTGTCGCATCAGTTCAATCTCAGCTGTCTGTGTCTCTTCAATTGCTTTGGTGAGGGCTGTAATTTCTTCATGTTCGATGTACGGCTGTACACTTCGTGCCATCATGATTGCTCCCATGTGGTGCATAACCATGTCTTCAAGAAACCGCTTATCTAATTCTGCTCCAGATAATCCAGCTAGTTCACGCATCATTGGTTGGTAGTCTTCCTTTTTTTCTTCATACGCTACGTCATACCAATCTTGATACCACTGCTTCATTTCTGCAATTTCTTTTTCTTGAGCGATGACGATGTTTTCCGCCAAAGCTTTTATTTCTGGAGTACTGCCACCTCGTTCAATTACCTCAGTGGCTGTATCTACTGCTTCTTGGTGATGCGGAATCATGCCAGTAATAAACTCTCGCTCACTTGAAACCATCATCATCGAATGGTCCATGCCAGCCATATTTCCCATTGGCATAGTATCAGACATCATCGTGCCGTCTGCCATTCTGTGGTCTCCTGCCATACCAGACCGTTCTGCCTGTCCACCGACTCTTTCAGCAGACATTGTTTCCAGTTCGTGATGATTGTCACTACCACTACCAATAAGGTATCCACCGACTCCTCCAATAAGTACTGCGATAACTGCAATGACGATTGTGTTTTGTTTCATGTTGTTTTAATTAGTTTGAATAGTGACTCTAAATGTTTACGTACGATGACATCTCACCCGTTTCGGACAGCTGATACACCTCGTACGGTCCTGTCTTTCGTCCCGGCATTCCTGGAGTACCAATCGGCATACCTGGTAATCCAATGCCAGCGATATCTGGTTTTTCCGCTAACAATTTTTCGATTGCTTCTAGTGGCACATGTCCCTCCACAACATAGTCTCCAATCACGGTTGTGTGACAACTCGCGCCGTCTGCAGGGATGTTGTGCGTCTGCTTTACCAAGTCTAGATTATCGGTCTCTTCAATCGTAACCGCAAAGCCAGCTGCTTCGAGTGCTTCTGCGTGACCGCTACAACACCCACAATTTGGGCTTTTGTATAAGGTGACTGATTGCCCAACTCCAAAGTCTGCCACGGCCAGTATTGGTTCTACTTCACTTGTGACCTGATTGTATGAAGAGACACCAGACACTACCGCAACAGCTAGGACCAGAGCGGGAATAATCGTGAACATTTTCTGCTTGGTGAGTACACCATACAAGACAGCTCCACTAGCAGCTACGACCAGTAGCAGGCTAATCATTGTTATTGGGTCTTGATACCACATGGCGGCTGCATGACCATCATCTGCAAGAGCAAATAGTGGCGTTGATAGAATTACACCGAGAAGATATAGAAATTTCATAGTTATATTTTTTAATATTAGTAATTAGGCGACGATTGCCGCATTGTGTACTAACTAAAAAAGTTTAGGGTGAAGTATGCCACTCGAAAAAAGCTCTTGGAGGGGTCGGTATGAAAAGGTGTATGTTCTAGCTTGAAGCCATCTCGATGAAGGTGGTGCGGCATACTGTATTTTACGAAGTAGATTGGGTGCTACTGAAGCTATAAACACTGCCAGGCCAGCAACCGCTAAGAGTAACGTAAGTGCGGGGACAACTGAAAGAAAGGCTGCTTTCCATGCTCCGATATGGTCTCCTAAATTCATCGGACAAATCACCTCTTCGTTTGCCGCAAACGGACAGTCGGTCATGCCACCAGTCATATCCATACCCATAGATAGGTGAAATAGACTGACAAACATGGTGCCCAGTAGAAAAAGTAGCATTGTACTAGCGATTGTTTTCATGACTATAGTATTAACATGCCTAACATCCATACCGCCATCCCCACCATCATGAGGTTCTCAGTCAGTGATACAAATCCTAGTGGCACGTTTGTGTCTCCACCAACGCACGCACATTTCAGTTCCCGCTTCTCAAGGTAGACCGCTTTGAACACTGACCAGGTACCGATACCGCCAATACATAGAGCTAGTGGAATGGATACGTATGAGAATATTCCAGCAAACATCAAAAAACCAGCGGTCAATTCGGCGTACGGGTAGATATATCCATACGGTACCCATCGTTTGGCCAGGACGTCGTAGTTAAGAAACATGGTTGAGAAGCTTTCCACATCACGCAGTTTCATCAAGGCTAAAAGCACCATGGTAATGGAAATGAAATGTGGAATAACCATGAGATATCCCATAGACCAATTAGTAAGTACGCCGACTGCGACGGCTAACAGCAATCCGACTGCAAAGATAGCCAGTACTGGTTTGTAGGTAGTGTCACCAGCTGCAAGTACATTCTGTCCGAAGTGTTTGCGTAATTCTGTATGTCCACCGATTCTTTGTTCGCCGATAAACGATTGCGGAGTAGTCTCGACTCTATACTCCGCCTTAAATGCGTCAGTCTCGGCCCGATTTATCAGGTGATTGTCTGACACTTCGTATCCATGTTTCTTAAGTAAATACAACGACTTCGCACCATACGGACAAGTATGCCCCGGCATCACCATTCGATAGAGACTAGCTGTTTTTTTATTTTGCATACTATTTTCGTTTAGCTAGCTTATACACCGACAAAATTTCTTGAATGGCTTTGTCTTGCCCCTTTCCCTTCATCTGTTTGACCGCACACGTACTTAGGTGGCTTTCGAGCATTTTCTCTTCCACCGAACCAAGCGAGTTACGAATAGCCGAGGTCTGAGTAATCACATCAATACAGTATTTATCTTCGGCTACCATTTTTTGCAAACCCCGTACTTGTTCCTCAATCACTTTGAGCTGGCGTTCGATTTTGGTTTTGAGCTCTGTTTTCACAATGAAAGTAGTATACCCCCAGGGGGTCTACTCTGCAAACTGCATGCCCTCTGGGTGAGGTATCGACTAATGCAGTTCGTGTCGCCTAGAAAAGAAACTCGGGAATAACATAATTAATAGACGAATTGAACTAAGCTGCGTTAATATACCGACATATCGTGTCATAAAACCTTGCTAGATAAGGCTGGAATGTAGATTATAGTATCGTTGGTCCGTCACCCTAAAAATATCCATTAACGCTTGGTAGCAGAAAATAGTTTATTCTGCACACGAGTAAAGGTATGTAAAAAATAATTCTCCACCCGAATCTTGGTCACGATCCACCACGCCCAAATAAAGGTTGAGAGTAGCAAAAAATAAAGTGACGCTACGCTAAGCGCAGAAAATGTACTGGCGTGCGTCGTTGGGAGTGAGCAAATACCACACATATATTAGGTAGCGTGATTACAAATCCCTCGTACTGTTACCTCGATCTCATCGACATTAAAATCAGCGATACCGAGTAGCTTTTTGATCTTGGCGTCGGGTGCGGTGAAGTGGATTACTTTGTGGCACTCATTACACACTGCATGGTGATGCGCTTCTTTTGAGAATTCAAAGAGTGCTTCTTTGCCACCGAGCTGGAGCTTTTGTACTTCCCCGTCTGCCACGAATAGCTCCAAGTTGCGGTAGATAGTCGCCAGGTCAAGCGCAGGCAATTGTGCATGCACCTCGCTGGCTGAAAGCGCACCATGCTCGGCTTTGAGGACGTCGAGGATTTGTTCGCGTTTTTTGCTGTAGCGCCTTGTCATACATATTATTATAGCAATAATTTATATTTGTTTAACATAAACTGTTTGTTAGTTGCGAACTATTTGCATTTGTATAGTTATTTGCTATACTCGCAGTCATACAATAGTTGCTAGTAACAATAACGAAATAATCATGAACAAAATAATCGGTGGAATGTTGGCAGTAGTAATTCTAGGTGGCGGAGCGTGGTTTACACTTTCCCCTAACGATGACCACAGGCACGACGACCATGCTCAAGAAAAAGATCATAACGATCACGCTGAACTAGTCGCCAAAGAACCAGTGCGCGCTGACGGTACGTTTTCTATTGCGACTTCGTTTTACCCACTTGAGTTTGCAATCGGGCGAATTGTCGGCGACCTAGGTGAGGTTACCAACGTCGGAGCTGGTCGAGACCCACATGATTTTCGTCCCAGTACCCAAGACATCCTAGCGCTACAGCGAGCTGACCTAGTGGTATTACAAGGAGCTGAGATGGAACCTTGGGGTGACGATGTGCGGGCGCAACTACAAGACGCATCGGTCCCTGTACTGATCGCAACCGCTGAACTTGACTTAATGGAAGCAGGAAAAAGCCATGACGATCATGGTGATGACCACAAAGACGAAGCAGCTGCCCACGATGAAGATGAACATCATGAAGAGGATAAAGATCACAGCGATCAGGACGAACACGAGGAAGAAAAAGGACACGACGACCATGACCACGGAGCCTACGATCCACACACCTGGCTTGATCCAGTGCTGTTTGCAACCACAATTGAACACCTAACAGAAGCCATCGTTGCCCTAGACCCAGACAACGCAGCAGCGTACGAAGCAAACGCAGCCGCCCTACTAGCAGAACTAACAACCCTCGACACTGAGTATGCTACTACTCTGGCAAACTGTTCAGTAGACGAAGTTATCACCAGTCACGATGCGTTTGGATACCTAGGTGCGCGGTACGATTTTACCATCCACTCTATCGCTGGTATTTCTACCCAAGACTTACCGTCAGCGACGACTCTTGCTGAGCTTAGAGAAGAGGCTGCCGAAGGTGTGCGAGCAATCTTGCTCGAAGAAAACAGTGTGACCGCGTACGGCGAAACCTTAGCGCGAGAAACTGGCCTGCAAACCCTGTCTATCAACCCAATCGCGTTTGCGATCCCAGACGGACAGGACTACATGTCGCTGATGCGTGCTAATCTAGATGTATTTGCAACTGCCCTCGCGTGTAATGAATAATCCAATTATCAAAGTAGAACATGTATCAAAAGCTGTCGGGTCCCGGCAGCTTTTGAGCGATGTTAGTTTTGATATTGCGCCGCAATCACTCGTGTCACTAATTGGCCCCAATGGCGCTGGGAAATCAACCTTGGTGAAAATAATTCTGGGGCTAGATACCAACTACACCGGAACTATCACCATCGAAAACAAAGAACGAATCCAGTACATCGCGCAGCAGTCCGACAACGACCCGTACCAACTCCCTCTTTCAGTTCACGAATACTTATCAGTTGGCAGCACCCGTTTGTACAGTCGACAGGCAGCGCAACCTGATTTCACAGAGGAACTGAAACACGTCGGCGTGTCAGCCGAAGTATTACACCAGTCGTATCACAGCCTGTCTGGAGGTGAGCGTCAGCGGGTTGCGATCGCCAGGGCGCTACTGACCAACCCCACCATCATGGTGCTCGATGAGCCACTGGCCGCCATCGATTATGGTTCACGCCAAGGGTTATACGAACTCATTCGTCACCTACAAAAAGACCACGCCATGACGGTACTGCTCGTGTCGCATGACATTGAAAGCATCCTCCCGATCAGTGACAAAGTCCTGTGTCTCAACCAAACCTTGCACACCAACTGCCACCCGAGTGAGCTAGCTCCCAACATCACCTCACCGCAACAATTAATGCATCACCACTGCTAGCTATGGAACTACTCACCTACACATTTGTGCAATATGCATTTATCGGCGGCAGTCTACTCGCGGTTCTAGCTGGTGTCCTGGGGCCATTTGTCGTGCAATCACGCCAAGCCATCGCGTCTGATATGTTTGCGCACGTGGCACTCGCGGGGATCGGAGGCGCACTACTATTTGGCGGCAGTCCCTGGTGGGGCGCACTGCCGGCGCTACTGATTACCAGTACATTAATCTGGTGGTTGCTCGAAAGCGAGACGTACAGCCCCGACGCGCTGGCGATGTTTTTCCTGAGTGGCGGGCTCGCACTCGCCCTGGCGTTTGTCCACCTCGCACGCGACACAGTATTTTCGTTTGAAAACTATTTGTTTGGCAGCATCCTTACCCTGACTCTCACCGACCTATACGCAATTGGCGCAGCCACCATACTCGCACTCTTGATTGTCGGATATTTCTGGTACCCACTAATTGGCGCCACCCAAAACCCCGCATTCCTCATCCCCTACCGTCGCACACCTCAGTTAGTGCGCCTACTATATTTCTGGCTGCTAGCGATCGTAGTGTGGATCGGGATCAAAACCATCGGAGGACTACTGATCGGAGCATTACTAGTGATCCCAGTTTTAATCGTCCGACCCTACTGCAACTCGTTCAAACAAATCACTATCGGCGCAACGTGCACTTCCCTATTTTCAGTCATCGCTGGACTAGCGCTCGCACTGTTTGTAGACCTACCGCCAAGTAGTTTGATTATTGGGGTGCTGCTTACGTTATTTGTTTTGAAAGGTTTAGTTTCACTTAGGCTGCGTACATAAATAATTATATTTGTAATAGAAATGACCCACCCAGTTTCCTGGATGGGTCGTTTTTTTAAGGATCACATTGCACACATTTTATACGAGGGAAACCAAGGGAACTCCACTTGATAGTTCCTCCTTTAAGGCTGAGTGCCTTTACTCCAAGTTGCCGAGCCTTGCTTGCTAACGCAGCACTCTTTCCACCATAAGAACAAACAAAGACTGGTTCAAGACCACTTTCCTTGAAAGCTGGTACGAATATGGTTTCTAGTCCTTTAAGCAAAGTATCGTAATCTACTCGGTCGGACCCGGGTAGATGGTGATCTTTGAATTCAAATTCAGTTCGCATATCAATAATGACTATAGGAAACTGAACCTGAATTTCTACCCGCTCCTGACATGCCTGAGCTAATTTTTCAATTGGAACTCGATACGCAAGCTTGAGACATTCAGCCGATTCAATATCAACAGAGCGCAATTCAAAGGAAGTTATTTCTTCTTGCTGAATTGATTCTTTAAGTAACTCTGCGTTTTCAATTTGAGGAAAAGCAACTTCACCAAGATACTGAAAATACTCGTCAACATAGGGTAAGGGACTATCTGGAGATATTACTACAGCGATCACATCTCCGTCTTTGTTACGCATACGATCAAGATCTGCTTCAGTTTGGCGAGACAGGTGTTGCATAAGTCCAGCCAAAGCAAATCCTCCACTTGGACCGACAAGTAGACCAATCCGGCAGAGATCCAAACTGAGTTGATATGCTTCACGTGTACCAATTGATACTAGACCATCTACAACTTCTGTCCACGCAAAACTAATCTCATTGAGAAGTGCTTCGGTTCGTACACCGGGCACAGGATTATTTGGCTCCCGAATTACTCCTATAGTCTGGATTTCTGGATTCTTAGATTTTAGATAACCTCCAGTTCCAAACAACGTCCCAGTTGTTCCTAGACCCGCTGCGAGTAGAGTGACTTTACCCTCAGTTTGTGACCAGATTTGAGGCCCAGTCCAGCATTCGTGCGATTTTGGATTTGACAAATTATCGTACTGACCAGCGTTCCACCAACCATCTTGGTTACCCATGTGCTTAGCTTGATTAACTCCGCTGTTGGGATCGTTTGGATCGGGACAGATGTCCTCTTCCACAATCCTCACGTCTGTTCCAAGCAGCAGCAGTAACTGCAACTTTCCACGCTCAACCTGATTAGACGCTAAAGCCAGTGTCTTATTGATACCAAACGCACGCCCAAGTACAGCCAGCGAAAGGACAGTATTTCCTGACGAACTTTCAACTAAAGAATGAACATTGGTCAGCTCACCTTTCTCACTCGCCTCTTTTAACATGTTGTATGCGGGAAGCGATTTTACATTTGCCAAAGGTAGAAAATGCATCAGTTTAAGAAAGATACGTACCTCTTTTTCTTTATATGGATTCAAGCTAGCTGGAAGTTCCACCAATGGAAGTGGCGGATGATTATCAGGGTTTAAGTAAGATTGTATTGCCTCATTACCCGAGAAAACATTCTGGTTCATTTAGTACCTCTTCTGTGTAAATGTTAAAGAACTATGCGTCAAGGTTCAACTTGACGGTATGAAAATTCGAGATCAATTTGATTAGTAAGATCACCGAAACGTTCTTTAATAAAAGCTTGGGATACGTATTTTTTATGAAGTTTCCACATTTTTTGTAAACGCAAGTCTCGCTCATCAGGCATGTTGTCTAATTTTTCAGCAATAGCACCTAGCAAAGTTTGATTCTCGACAGTAAGTGATCCGCTTGATATAGCCTCGCCCGTTTGATCTATATACCTAATATGTTCATCTTCAAAAAAACAACCAACTAATACATCCTCTTCCACATGTTCTTGTATAAAAGACAAATCAGCATCAGTACGAACTTTGTTTGCGATTACCACCAAACCTTTGAGGACACCCGCTTCTGTAGCTAGGGCTTTATATTTTTTATACACCTCAACACTGCGCCTGGTCGGCTCGACCACTAAACAAGTCATATCAAACTGCGCGTGCAAGGTTCCTGCAAAAGCATCCACTCCAGCCACCATATCTACGACAACATATCCATCTTTATCATCAGTATGATTCAAAAGACTTTCAAAAATAGCTAAACTGTTGTGATAACAACTAGCACCTATACCTTCTTCCTGATACGTACCGACCGCAAATACTGAAAGAGAATCTTTCTGTACTACAAATGTCTGCAGAGGTGTCTGCCCAAGTGTATTGAGACGCAAGATGTTTGACTGGCGAGTCGGAGGAGTAGTTTTTCTGAACATTGCTAAGTCTTTCATCTCGTTATCACCTACTAACCATTTTTTTACTTCTTTCTCAACAACAGGAGTTGAGAGATGTTTTTCTACTGACAAAGTTTCAAATCCAAGTAACCCAGGAATATGGACATTAATGTCAGCATCAAATACTACAACTGGTTTATCAGTATTTTTTGAAAGATATGAAGTGAAAGAGGCTGCGAGTGTACTCTTACCTGATCCACCTTTTCCAACAAAAGCTATTCTCATAAATGCAAATGAATTGCAATAATAGCAGGTTTCAATATTAACGCAAGTCATTTGCGTTAATATAATACTGTTTATCTGTCACTATGATTGTTTGGTAGAATACTGACACTTGGTATGAATAATCACCTCCAGATTCTCAAAAAACATTTCGGCTACACTGAATTCCGTCCGCTCCAAGCGGAAGTGATTGCCGAGTTCTGTGCTGGTCGAGATACCGTCGTACTGATGCCAACTGGTGGCGGCAAGTCACTGTGTTACCAAATCCCAGCGCTGGTATTTGGCGGCACGACAGTGGTCATCTCCCCCCTGATTTCCTTGATGAAAGACCAGGTCGATGCCCTAACCGCCAACGGCGTGAAAGCCACATTTTTGAATTCGTCCGTCGACGGAGTTGAATTGCAAACCCGCATGGACGACGTAGTTGCTGGAAAATACCAACTGATCTATATGGCACCCGAGCGACTGTCGGTGCCAGGGATGATTGCCTGGCTACAAACCTGTGACATCCGCGCGCTCGCGATTGATGAAGCTCACTGCATCTCACAGTGGGGTCATGACTTCCGCCCGGACTACCGCAACTTAAAATCCTTTCGAGCATCGTTTCCCACTATTCCAATCATCGCCCTGACAGCCACCGCCACTCCGCAGGTAAAAGATGACATCATCCGTGAGTTAAACCTACAAACACCAAAAGTTTTCATTTCTAGCTTCTACCGCCAGAACCTCGAGATCAAAGTCCTACCCAAAAAGAACGAGGTGCAGAAAATAGTGTCACTTTTGCGTAAGCACCCAGACCAATCCTGCATCGTGTATTGCTTCTCGCGCAAAGATACCGAAGCCTTGGCCAAGACCCTGATAGAGGAAGGCTTCTCGGCTGGAGCGTACCACGCGGGGCTAGAGCCAAACACGCGCGCGGCGATGCAAGATGACTTCATCCATGATCGGATCAATGTGATCACGGCAACGACGGCTTTTGGGATGGGAATTGATAAACCAGACGTTCGCCTGGTGATCCACCGCACCTTCCCCAAAACCCTCGAGGGCTATTATCAAGAAATCGGCCGCGCTGGCCGCGACGGGCTGCCGAGCGAATGCGTACTGCTGTATTCAGCTGGCGACAAGATCAAGCTCGATTATTTCCTGAGCATGGTGTCAGACGAAATTGAAAAACAAAAAGAGCTCGACGGCATCCTCGAGGTAATGAACTACGCCGAGGGTCGCTCGTGTCGCTGGGTGGGACTGATTAGTTATTTTGGCGAAGTGCCGACGATCAAGAGTTGCGTTACCTGTGACGTGTGCAAATCAAACGCGACCTTGGTCGACGCAACCGAGATCGCTCAGAAGATCTTGTCTAGCATCATCAAAACCGGCGGGCGGTTTGGTCGGGCGCACGTGGTCAAGGTGTTGCGTGGTTCCAAAGAAAAGAAGGTTGTCGACCACGACCACGACTCCCTCTCGGTTTGGGGTATCGCGGCCGACCTGCCAGAAAGTGTTTTGAACGAAGTATTTATGCAGCTACTCGCGATTGGCTACATCCGCAAAAATACTGGCGAGTATCCGACGTTTGCCGTGAGCAAAACCGGGACTGAATTTTTGATCAACAAAGCCACACTAGAATTACCCCAAGTCCACGCCGACATGCTACTAACCGACGCCGAGCCAACGCCCACCCAGGCAAAACCAAAGCGGAAGAAATCAAAATACTCGCTAGGCTCAACTGATATAGAAACCGACGCAGGCTGCTTTGCCGCACTGCGCGACCTGCGCAAAAGTATCGCCGACGAGCGCGGCGTGCCAGCTTTCGTGATTTTTGGCGACGCCACCCTACACGAGCTAGCCTTCAAACAACCCCAAACCAAAGCCGAGTTTTCAACCATCACAGGCGTTGGTCAAAAGAAACTGGCTGAATACGCTGACGTTTTTATTGCGGGGATTCGGGAGTATCAGAAGAGCGCGGTGTAAACCTATCCTTCAAAGTCATTTAGGATTTTTAGAAATTCAGCCTGAGTTTCAGCGGGAATGTGCGGGTGAGAAAGTACGTCAATTACACCTCTCTGCTCGACAATTTCTTTTACCTCACCAAAATAAAAGTTGTCAGCGCTAGCAAGAAACAAATACGATGGATTCCAATTTTTACTCATTCGTTCCGCAATTTCTAGTACATTTTCATCTGTGAATCGGCGTCTGTATTTAACCTCAATCAAATGTACTTGTTTACTAACATTATTTATAACTGCAAAATCAGGTGCTGTTCGTAAAGTTTCCACCATTTCATTATCTTGACCCTTTCCTCGTCCCACCAACTCGGGAATAATTTTCTCATAGCCAAATTCCAAAACAGTAAAAGCTCCAGTTGAACGTAACATCTGGGCAAAAACTGTTTCGGCGATTTTCCCTTTTACTAAATTGCGAGCAAAAGTAATTTCTTTATTTTTCATATCTATTTATTGTAACAAGAAGTTTATTAACTACCGCACCAACTGCGCTGGATCTAGCCGGATGATTTTGTCGTCGGTGGCTGATGGTTCGCCGCGGCCATCTTGGTTGCTGGTTGTGAGATACAGGTAACCATCAAGACTAACTACCACTGTTCGCAGGCGACCGTATTGCCCGACTAGGTGCTCGTGCCAGGCGACTATGTTTGTACCGTCGAGTACCGCTTCGTATAATGTCTCGCCGCGCAGACCAGGCATATACAAACTGCCCGCGTGATATGCCAGCCCACCTGGCGCCCAGGTGACGTCCGCGGTTGAATGCCGAGCTGGAGCAATCGTGCCATCTGCGACTGTCTCCCCTTCAGAATCTGGCCAGCCGTAATTACGGCCGGATGTGATCAGGTTGATTTCGTCGTAACCCGACCCACCAACTGAGCGACCGTGTTCGCTACTCCAAAGATTACTGTCACTGTCCCACGCCAGTCCCTGCGCGTTGCGATGACCATAGGAATACACCGCTGAATTAAATGGATTTCCAGGCGCGGGCGAGCCTTCGTCAGTCAGTCGCAATAGCGTGCCTTCAAGCGTCGCTGGGTTAGTCGCCTCATCAGCGCGCAAAGCGTCACCGACCGTCACGTATAGAAAACCATCTGGGCCAAACACTATCCGTCCCCCATCATGGAATCGCGCGCCCGGGATGTCATCAAAAATAATTCGATCGCGAACCAAATCGTCATCTGTCAGTACGTAACGCACAATTTTATTTTTGAATCCCAGCCCATCTTCGGTCGTCTGATACAGATACACCCAATTATTTTGGGCAAAGTTTGGGTGTAGAGCGGCACCAAGCAGACCACCTTCGCCAGTACTCGACACGTCGTCCACTACGTACATTCGTCCAGACGGTAGCAACGCCACTCGCCCCGGGCGCTCAGTTACAAGCAATTCGCCATCAGGCAGAAATAATACTTCCCACGGAACGGTTAGCCCTTCGGCGACGATTTCTAAAGCTGATCTAGGTTCGACTGAATCAACGCTCTCAACTGTAGGCGCTACGTACACTGGAGTTTGTAGTTGTGGAGCCGGCTCAAATATAAAATACCAAGCACTGACACCGGCGACTAATGCTAATAAGCCCAAACTGACTAATACTTTTTTCATGTAAGTCAGTATATCAAAACTCAAATACAATCAGCGGATATACTTATGCTCTTTAAGATAGGTTGTAGTTAGGATCGGTGTATCATGCAAATTTTTGCCATGCACTACCTTTCCCACCAACAACACATGGTCACCGCTGGTTGGAATTAATTGCTCTATCACCAATTCCATAAAGCCAGCGGCGGCGGCAAAATAATACAAGTCATTTTGCTGGGCTAGCTCGTAGCGCTTTTGTAGGCGGGTGATTTTATCGATATCTTTACCTGACAAATTCCCACACACCCGCACGACTGGTGCGAGGCCTTCGGTTAAAAGTTGTAGTAATACCGTTTTACCAATCTCACAATTAGCAAGTGTCTGAGTATCTTTGTACACTGCCACCATCATTAACTTTGGATCGAGTGACACGGCCGACACGTATGTGCAGATATTCATGTTCCCTACTCCGCCTAGTGACTGCGTAGACAAGCTCCACACGGCGTCGGCTGGGCGGTTCCAGATTTTTCTCATCGCGCTGTAGATTTAGTGCAAGCCTCCCAAAACTTAAAGAAGCTTGGGTAATAACCCGTCACGTGAGGGAATATTTTTTCTGGCTGCACTAATGTGGCAAAATTTTCCCACTCAAGATTAGTCGGGTGAGCCTGGGCATGCACGCTGGTAGCCGCGCCGATACCGTCGATGTTTGCAGCCGACCCGACAAATAATTCGAGTCCATCAATCACCGACCTGCCTTGCGCCAAAATAAAATCCATCACCAGTGGACTAACCGGCAATCGATCAAACCACACTGGGTCAATGATCAAGATGTGTCGAGACGCTTCCGTGTGTGTATGCATGCGCAATGTCCAAGGTGTGTACAGTGTCACGCTTTGGTCAGCGACACTTTCGATTAGGGTTGTGTCTGGGTACTCCGTTTTATATGTAAACGGTTCGTGCGCTTTGAGCTCTTGTGGAACTGATTGACTGGACATCATCTCGCGGTCGAACGTCAAAATACTTCTGACTTGTTTGAAGTCACTGCACCCATTGATCAATTTTTGGTTCACGGTGTACTGTTTGCTGATCGACGTGCCCGCCACCCATTGCCAAGAACAAAAGTTAGACGCCGGGTCGCCATCGAGCAAATGGTAATACAACCAACGCCCCAACTCGTGCCAGTGCGCCCGGGCCAAGTTACACCCCACACTCGCCACCCACATCCGGGTATGATTGTGCATGTAACCAGTGGTGTATAAATCACCAATTGCCTCGTCGAGTACTTGCACTCCAGTGTTGGCTGCCACTAGGGCACTTACAAGTTGATTATGCTGCCAATCACCGCGCGAGAACCGCAAATCAGAGAATATCGCCTCGCCCTTAGCCCACCAGACTTCTTGGAAATATTCCCGCCAGGCTAGTTCTTGGATTAATTTTGCACAGTCAACTGCGGAGTGTGATACCAGCAATCGATCACGCACCTCTGGCAACGTAATCACCCCTCGAGTAATGTAGGGCGATAATTTTGTCACCGCCCCAGTGAGATGATTACGAGTTTTGGCATACTCAACCGGGTCAATTTGGTCGATGTACAAAAATAATTCGGCGCGAGTTTGGGGAATAATCATAATAGAAGTTATTTACTGGAAGTCTTGCGGCAGCGATCAGAACAATATATTACCTGTTCCCATTGCCCACGCAACTTCCAACTTTTGCGGTTTGAAAACGGCAGTTTACACACGGGGCAGATTTTGGATTCGGTAACTTTGGCGGTCATAGTGCTTTCTAGTATACTCAAAGTCATGAAAGAAGCGACTGCTATCTACCCTCACCAATTATTTCTTGATCACCCGGCGATCAAGGCTGATCGGCCAATCTACCTGGTCGAAGAAGCTCTCTTGCTCACGCACAACCTAATCCATCGCCAGAAATTAATCTTTCATAAACTCACGCTAGATGCGTACGAGGGGCACTTGCGAGACCAGGGGCATACCGTCACTAGGCTAACTATTCAAGATCACCCGACTACTGCGTCGGTATTTGAGTGTATAAGAACAGTGGGAATCAATACTGTGCACATCGTCGATACTACCGACACGTATCTAGAGCGCGCAATAGTCGCCAGTGGGCTGGAGCGAGTATGGTACGAGTCACCACAATTTATATTATCGAGGCAGTCAGCCATCGATCGATTTGTAGCGTCTAA
>Ga0306870_1000057_pt1 | contig 31190 bp, 7 predicted proteins | sample AntRauMeHopE1496_FD_190435 | JGI IMG/M metagenome (GOLD analysis project Ga0306870, IMG submission 190435) | Saline lake microbial communities from Rauer Islands, Antarctica - Metagenome Hop E1 #496 (v2) (version 2) | ecosystem: Environmental > Aquatic > Non-marine Saline and Alkaline > Saline ... | reverse complement strand
AAGACTCTGTAGTTGTTTTACAGAGTCTTAATAAAAAAAAAGGCGTGTTTATCACACCTACCCAACTACGAACGCTGACAGTACCTATCGTATCTAGAATGATAACAACGATGCTCAAGTAGTAGTGTTGTTGTGCACTGTTTGAGCGTGAGGTGCTACTAGCACTGAGGAAACACTGCTCATGGATGACGACACGCCTTCTACGTCACCGTCGCCATCGCCGTCACTGTCTGCGTTTCAAACATGGCTTGCGCACCCTTTCGTCACTGAGCGCCTCCCATATACTCTCCGTCTCACCGATGACCAACCGGTATATAAAGTGTCATGGACCAAAGCGACGCAGTGTCTTTGGTCTTTGGTGCGTCTTGGCGACGTTACACCCAGCACACCTAATATTGCATGTGTATGGGGCGAGGCATGTGTGATGCCCTTACTCCTCCTCAAACTGAACCACGCCATTGTAGAGGACTACATGGCGGCGGCGGAAGACGACCCTGCACGATCTGCGTACTGCCCCGTTGGGTCTAACTTGCGGGCCAGTCTGGACGGAACCTATAGGGGTCCAGGAGCTTGCTTTGCGTGCACAGTGTATCACGTCAATTTCTGGGTCGGATTGTGGCTGCAACGGTGGCAAGGCGGGGCTCAGTTACCCCCCCTGCTACCCAAGATCAGTCCATTTGTCATGGATGACGATAAGTACGACCAGCGTCTGGTTGGGACGTACTTAGACTTGGCGTTGGTATATCCACTTATAGATGGCTTGTTCCCTCGTTTTTTATTGAACGACCTTGTAGAAACACAAGAGTTTGATAGTGAGCGTATGGGTTCGCGTCGTGTGTACGAATCATTACTCTTTCGTCAGTTGACAGTGTCAACATCGCAGCTATGCGAAAACCGTATTTGGCCAGCACCCCCCGCAGTGGTTCGTACACCCTACCATACGGCTCCTCCCTGGCGACCTACATCTCCACTCGTTCTCGCCGATCTCATTGAAACCTACACGTCTGTACTGGAACAGGAGTTCCGTATAGTGTGTGTTACATTCCGTACTCCCCGCGCGCAGAAGAAATGTCAGAAGTATATCGGCACACCTGGTACGGCCATTCTGGTCTGTGATACGTTTGACGTCCAGCGCACGGATCACAGCGATTCCGAGATGCTAGCTCGGTGCTTAGCAAGTACGCCTCGAACTTTGGAGATTATTGCCAGTTACCAGAGTCTTCCGATGACAACCGACCGAGAGTTGCCCGCGTGGATACATCCGTGGAAGTATATTCCAGCGATCGCGGATGACGCGCACCGTGTAGAGGTGCTTTTTTGGGAGGTCGGGGATGTGACATGGGTACTTCCGTGCTCAGACGACAGCATCCCTCCTGTCGTCAATGGTCTCTCCCAATGGTCGCAAGTGTCACCTTGGTTAGCATCGGCACAGTTTGCCCAATGTATTCTCCCCGGCTACCCATCTGCATCTATTGATGCGATTGTCACTCTTACGGTCAAGAATTATAAGAGTGACGGAAATGCCGAGGGGGAGGGCAGTACGATCACTGGCACTGCACTCTCTTCAACCTTGTCCAGCACCCGCGAGGCGGTTAAAGCCAAGGTGACTTCTCCCGATGCCACTTGGAGAGATCGTGTTGCATTATGGGTGGGTGCCCGTCTGCGCTACGCTCTCGTGCACATTCGTTACTACCATTGCTTGATGGTGAAGGCCAAAGCGAAGGAGAAGACACGACCGACCGCATCGGACCCCGCGTCCGCGTCTACGTCTACCCCCCCCCGTCCATCGGGATCCAGCCGCCCACCCAGCGCTAAGTCCCAAGCGTCAGCAAGAAGGTACGTCCTTGCGCAGGAGGCATGGGCTTGGTACATCCGTTGCCACAAATACTGGCTTCACCAACTTCGCGTTCCGAAAAGCCTTTTGTTGACGGCTCTCCAAGAACTGGATGCCCACACATGTGAGGATGGACTATCCAACTACTTTATCCCATGGTCAGTCTATGTGTTGCCTGTACTTGATCACCTGTGGCAACGTGCATGGGCGGAGATCCAGGGCGACGTGTGTACCCTCCTCCGTCCATATGCTTGGATTTTACACTGGGAGGAACAAGCTTTGTTAAGTACAGAGGATACCCAGTGGCGCATTACAACAACCGTACCGACACCCTCGCCCCCGGCATCGGTAGCCTCTGGAAGTAAACGTGCTAAGGTATCCGGTACGCCGACATCAGGCACAACATTAACTCACTATGAAATCCAAGCGAACTCTACTTGCACCGCGTCCCTCAAACGGCATGTGGACCTTCGGCGTGTGTTACACTACCAGAGCGAATATACCCGCCCAGGTGTCGCAACCTTAGCGACCCAAGCGATGGTACTGTACACGCAACGGGTTTTGGGAGGGACTGATCCGATCTTCACATGGCTGATGCCGTTCCCTGTATCTCTTACCTGCGCATTCCTTACGAGTTTTCGCCTCGCGCCTCTCCCGATCCAACTCCTCCAGTATGACCAATGTCACCCAGCACTATGGGTAACTGCACAGCTGCGTGGCGGTGATACGACGACTTTTCCTATGTACTCTACCTACGCCGACGCGAGAACGTGCAACACAGGTCAAGATAGAACACTCTTATGGCTATCCCTGGCGCATCCGCAGTTCTTAAAAGCAGGACAGACGTTTTTCAACGACATCACCCCGGATGACTGGCAGGGAGTTATCCAACCCGGGTTCCACGCCGCTCTGGCCGGTGCTATTCCCTTCAGTCAACTACTGGTCAGTACGTGGGACTTACCTTGGTGGAGTACGGCGATTTGGGATCGAGTGTGGTCGGAACTGTTTGAACACCTCTGGCCCACCTCCCCGGCTACTGGGTGCATGACCGACGCGTGGCCACCGAACACACAGGACTCTCCTCTGTCCCCCGGTCTTGAGAATCACCCGCTCTCTTATCACTGGTGGATATGGGGATGGTTGCGATGGACATTTGGTATACTGATGTTTCATGCCTGTAAGGTGGCGCCCTCGGAACTGGCCAGCCATCTGGGGTCGTTGTCTCAGGAAGAGGCGGTTCAATGGTTGTACTTTGCAAAACGACATGAGGCTTGGGTACAACCCATTATGTCGGCTTTAGCCTGTTCTGATCATCACCCGACGTGGACGGAGGCCGAGCTCACTTTGCCAACGGTTCGCCCGGGCTCAGAGACTCATCACCGCATTCGTACCTGGATCGGAGCGCTTGTGCATCATTGGAGTCGTGACACGACACTGATGGAAGTAGCACTGATGTGGCCGGGTGTTGAGAACCGTGTAAGCGAGTGGGAAGGGTGGACACCTACGGATCCACTGGACCCGCCTGATAGTAAGCAGAAACGTCTGGCGCGCTTAACCAAGTGGCCGTGGGACCAGGTTATTTCGAGCGCATTCCAGTTAGATGTATTCACTCAATTACAAGTGCTTCAGTCGGAGCATACGCAAATGCTGGTTGAGACAAAAATTGGACCTCACGATGTCCGAGACACCCTCGGTTACTTGATACGTCCACCTAGTGGGGAACGTGTTCCGGTTGCATCTTCTTCGAACCGCCCTCATGTACAGAGGTGGACCTTGGACAATGGGTATTTCGTGAACAACGGGATTAACAAGTTATTATACATGTCCACCTATGTCAAGCCCCCCAAGTTCGCCGACACCATGGACCAGGATAAAATTACGGTGCTAACTCGCGGACACCAGCGTATACGGAACCTCGCGATTACCCAGCGGACGACTCCGTCCGTGACCCGATCCTTGACCGGGGGTGTAACTCGGTCTTCGGATGTGTTGGGAGGGATGCCACTAGACGCGATGTATATGAATGATTCGGATAGGTCGGATGAGGATGAGGAGGAGGAGGAGGAGGAGGAGGTTGATGTCGACCTATCGGGTGGCGACGGGGGTGGTCAGGATACCACTACCTATAGATACCCCGGAAGTGACGATGACACTGGCGATGACACTGGCGATGACAATGACGATGACACTGGCGATGAGGGTGATCATAGAAGAGAGCAGGATCCAGAGTCTCAAGAGCAGGATCCGGAGGCCCTCGTTAATCCAGCCACTGTTGCGACCTCTGTTCGTGAAGCTCAATATCGCGACTCACAGGCACATATACATGCTATGGCCATGGTGCATGCTATGGCCGAAGGAAAAGACACAAAAGGGTTGCATCCCCTCGGAACAGCTGCGAATTTAGAGGGAGGTTCATCTGCGTCCAACAAAGGTCTTGCGGATAACTCGTCGTCGTCGAATTCACGAACAGACCCTCCACCTGCCGATTGGAGATGGGGGCAAGAAGCGTTGGCCATGTCCGGTAAGACAAAGCCAGCGTATTCTGCTCAAGGTGTCTGGCTTCTTCTACACCAGCGCCTCGTACTGACCTGGGTGGCCATGGAACGTGCGCTTCGGAATGGTAAAATCAATTACTTTACCAATACGACTGGGAACCGCGAGAAGGGGCCGAAACTGAAAGGCGGACGTCTGTGCAAGTTGTCACGTCATCTCCTTGCCGAGTTCCGTAGTGTCTGGTTCGCCCGTGCCGAGTGGATCAAGCATCCCGATATAATACAGTGGCTGGCACAAGCGATTTTGTTCGGACAGTACGGATCTCAGTGGATGACATTAACGCCTGAAAGCGACTGCTTAATGGCACAGATGCGACGCGGTGAGACCCCGCTCGACGAACCTATCTCGGCACCAGCGGGGGGGTCCACGGTCATCGATACCGACGCCGACGGTGACGACCGCCCGCGACGGTCATCCCGCAGCTCCACACGGTTAAGAGCGCAGATGGACGTCGAAAAGAGCGCTCGCCGCCCCCCGGTAGCAATCCCTTGCACTATAGACCCTGCAAGGAATGTAAGCATTGCCGAGCATTCGATCCCCATGCCATCCGAGGCAGGGTACATTGCATCGCCCGCACATACACTTTTATGTGCTCATTGGGCCGCATCTCAGCGCCCGCCCACCCATGTAGAGGACTGGGAGAACGTGATTATGCACTACATTCATGAAGATCCTGATCTCTTATCGACATGGGTCATCGCGTTTATGGCTGAGCAGGGAACCTACCAACTCGCATGGTGGAATGCACTGCATATTCAGTCACCATGGTTCATCCATGTGTGTCGTTTGTGCACGTATCTCACTCATCGGACTCGGCCGTGGCTGGCCACTTCCCAGACATGGCTTGGATTGCATCGTCGACCTTTCCAGGTGCCCGACACCACCAAACCTCCGTCTCATAAACGAACCATGTCACCTGCACATATAGTGTTCATGGAGAGTTTAGAGGACTGGATTGAATCTCCCGATTTTCTGGACCATCCTGCCGTGTTTCCATCGCCTAATCCGTATACATTTTTCACGGGCGGCGTTCCTGTTCATCCTCCGTCACCCACAGAGTCCGAGCCGGAGCCGGAGCCTAGCACGGACCAGGCACCTTCGAACTCTGACACGGAGAGCAGGGGGTCAGACGCTAGCGGAGCCGAGGTTCCAAAACCGTCACCATCGCCTCCCTACCGTCCGTGTGATGCCCCTGCGCTGCGTCTCAACTCTGTTCCACTCAACGCCGCGTCGCTTGTCCACCCTGATCTCACTTGGACAGGCCCAGGTCCTCTGCCTCCCCACGCAGGAGTGGGGATTGAGCACCTATTGGTGTGGACATCTGCGGTGTATATGAGTGTGCGCCGTCTGGAGGAAACGTATCTATCCGAGAAGGACGATTTACTAGAAGGCGTGGCATGGACACCCAGCTCCGTCGACGAAGCGGACGAGACGCCTGAATACCAAGAGGCGCGTGCGTTCAGAGACCGTACCTGGATATACAGAGGGTTTAAAAAAAACTACCCGGTCCAAAAGGTCGCTACGCGTCTCAAGGCGATGTCTCAGACCTCGGCGTCAATATACACGATGAGTTGTGACAAGGTTACCGATACCCACGACGTCTACAATCTTGCGTCGTTTATGGGAACCAGCGCCCATCATGAGTTATCTACCTTCGCTTATCGCTTCGTACACATGGCCGCCTGTCGTGCTCCTAAAGCTGCTTACAGTACCAACGATCTCTACGCCAACCTCGTAGCACCCGCTTCCGCTACAGCAGACCCTATAATGGGTCCTTTAGATCTTGGGATGCGTCTCCGGGTGCTCGTGAATACACTGAAGTCGTCTTCGGATAGTACCGTTGCAGAGGATGCCAGGAAGTGGATTCCCAGTGGGCAGTTCTCGCGCATTCCCGACGCTATTGAAGGACTGGCGATCATGCTGGATGCCATCGACACGGGTCTTGTCGACTGGCTCGCCCACCCGTATAGCGCCTACCATCTTGGGTGCAGTGATGCCACGGTCCGCTTGCCATGGGTCACGGTCTTGACGGCACAGTACTATAGAGGTCACACGTTGTTGATCAAGACACCGGAATGGATCGACGTGTATAGGACTGTGAAAAACCACAGCAGTGGCAAGCCGGTGGAACGCGGGTACAATCCTGAGACGGCTTTAGAGGAGGAGTGTCTACTTCGGTGGTTATACGATGTGGACCAGGGTCAGGCGATGAGCCAAGTACCGGTGCCAGACCACGTTCGTGAGATGATGACTCCTGAATATCACGATGATAACCCTCCCAGAAACAGTCGCACCGCAACACGACCAGGGCTACCGCTGACTAAGGTGGAGCAACTGGAAGTGGCGGCGTTTATGAAAAAAAAGATGGGAGCGCTCTTTAAGCCGACATCTCACCGATGGGCAGTGGGCGAGCTAGGCGAGCGGTGTAATGTGTCGCACCAAAAGCTGTTTCGATACCGCTTGTTTCGTGTGGTGGAACGTGCGTTTTACTCCCCGCGCGTTGCTCATCAGCTACAGATGGGAGTATGGTTACTGAAATGTATCCTTCAGCACCATGGGCCCTTCATAAGCAGTTCCCGACGTACCCAATGGCCACCTCCCCCGCCTACTCCACTTCCTCGAACCATCCCTATTGCATATTCGTCGGCACGGAGGGTACTCAATGCACCTTTCACCCCGCCATGTACCACTGCCTTTTCACGCATGGATGCACGATTCCACCGGCCCTACTCTGCACGCCGCGCCACCTGCTGGAACGCAACAAATGCACGCCGCATTACGCAGGGGACGCAACGGTCGGCGCGGCAAACCGCTTTACTCCGGTCTCCTCCTTGCAGCCGGTCCATTCCCTGCTTGGGTCAACCGGACTACGCCCATCAGCATGCAGCGACGTGTAGCCACGACTGTGACGGGGAGAGTGCGCTGCAAGTACATCCGCATACGAATCAGATTGTCTCAAGCCGGTCTTTTCTAGAAGAACCGACAGAGGTACTTCATATGCGGTCGTGCGATATCCTGTCGGTACACAACTATATGATCGTGACTCCGGGTGGACGGCGGTACGCGGCCGCGCATACACTGGCCTCTCCGATTGGTTTTACATCGTGCGCGACACTGTCTGTACCGACCTTTTTAGTGGCAGGACTTGCACCGCGACCAGAGTCCACCTCTGTCAGCTGTCTTCAGTTAACGACCGATGGTTTCCAGCCTTGGTTCAGACAGTGTTTAACCGACTGGCACAGGACACATCGCGAAAGTACACGCAGCGCGAGTGTCACTACGACCGCCGACAGTGACACTCCCATGCAGGATGCCGATGTAAACATCACTGTCACGCGTGTTGCCGTCCCTCTGTCGACAGGACTCGAGTCCTGTGACATGAACTGCATTGACGACGATGTATCACCTGCCCCCGTTCGCCGGCGACAGACTACCTTAGGCGACTATGTCCCTATTCAAAAACGGACAACAGGGACCTATCCCTACGATAATCAGACCATCAAAGCAACCTGGAAATACCACACGGCCGAGTGGACCGCAATGAAGGACCGCAAGGAATGGGTGGCTATTCAATGGGTGACCGCGCAGCCCTTGCTGGAAGGTGTCCAACTCGGTCTTGTCGCACATCCAGAACCCTGGTCAACGTCAACCGTGGCGGGCCAGCCGCCACGAGCGCCTAAATCCGACGCCGCACGCAAGGCAGTATACCGATGGGAAAGTGTCAGTCCATTCCTTAAATATATACACCCTGCCCATTCTCAGAGCCTTTCACTGGTGAACCCTGTCACTGAGCTCCAGCCGCTCGTGGCGTTTGCTGTCACCGGCTGTTGTCGCACACTGGTCCCTGTGTCGTTGGACACGTGGGCCTATATCAACGGGTCCCGCGGAGTCTGTCCGTTTTGCCGAATGACACGGTTTAACTATCAGACTCAAGTACCTAGCGACGTAGACCTCACGTCCGCGCAGTATGGAACGGTTGTCATGACACTTGGTGCGGATGCTACCTGGGATCGGCAGGCTGCCGTGCAGTATCTGGAGCGTTTTTGTATTCTGTGTGGGACGTGGGCTCACGACGTCGACCGCTACGAACCCGCCCGTCCCGCGCACATGGCCGATAAAACAGCGTCGCCTTGGGAACTGATGCGATTTAAATGGCCAGGCTGGACTGAATCTGTGGATGGATGGGTCTGTTGCTTTCGTAAAGTCCGAACGGCGACCCGTCCCGCTGGGTTCACCTCATCTATAGCGGCAACGACACCGTCCGATGGGATAAATGCTGCTCCCGTTGCTCCCTGGCAGAACGCCATGGAGTTGCATCCAAGTAGTATACAAGACCGGCTTGCGTCAGGCCGAGCACGGGTCGCTTTAGCCGTACACAATCGGGCGTTATCTATGGAGTCTCAGGCGGGCGAGGCGGTGCAAGAGAATGTGGCCAGAACGACTTCAGACCTACGGCATAATTTTGATGCAACTGCAACTGCAAAAAGGCGCGTGTCCCTAAGGACAACGTTTAAGAATCTACGCACCCCTGTTCGCCCAAAGATGTACAAGCCGCCCTGCCATGGTGGACATTCTATGTAAAAAAAAAAGACGTCTTTTTTATTAACTAGGTGTTGGTTCTAACACACACACACATATATGTACACTAAATAAAATAAAGAAAGTTAACTCTCTTTCGGTTTACACGGCTGTTTAGCATCTAGATAACTTAGGGTCGTCCACACTTTTATTATACAGAATAATACCAACCGAAAAAGAATTACATCCACTTGCGTCATAAATAAATAAAACAGGAGGATACTATCCAGCATACGGAACACGGTTAAGGTCAGCACGATCCAGATAACACGGTAGGCAGGCATGTTCAGTTCGTGAGTCGGGTCCTGGACAGTATTTAAATTCCAGGGAGATAAGTATTCATAGGCGATTCCGCTGACGAGCGTATGAACGATGATCAATAGAACCATGGCGCCATACCGCGGGTACGTGTCGACACATGTAATGATAAATAGAAACCCGGGGGTAGGACTGTAGTTAAAAAAACGGAAAGGAGCACACATAACATCCACGTCCTCCTGTGTTCCATGCAGGGTCCATCCGATGACTATTCCTATCCCCAAGACATTCCAGGCAGACACAAGCAGTGCCCATTTCTGAATATTATTTAAAAGCATCTGGTCATGATGCTGACAACGTGTGTCGCACTCATCGTCAGAGAGAGAAGCAAATGGAGAGTGTTCAATATCCACGCTCCCAGACAACGGCGAGAGAGGCATGCGACTACTTGAACTACTACTGGCACTTGAAATCGAGCGAGTCAACGTGTCGTTAGGAGGGGTGTTAACTCTACCCATTACATAGACTGTATATGCGTAAGCAACCAAAAACCTACATCTCCACATACTATACACCCACTTTACTACACAAAATGACTAGCACGTCCCTAAAAAAAAAAAACCATCAAGGTTTGTAAGTGGGCAATTGGCACGCGATTAACGTGTTTACACACGAGGCCATGTACTTGAGATCGGATTCACATAATGCCTTGTTTCCCCTACTGAACACATCAACGTAGGCACCGACAGGTACAGTCGGTAGTGCAGGTGGGTCATCGTCATGGTCATCCAAGGACGCCATGTGAGTGGGTGTATGGTAGGTCACACGGCCCATCGTTTCGTAAACATCCAACAACTGCGTCAATTGATATCTGCGAACAGACATCAACTGACGTACGATCGCCGACGGTTCGGGAACAGGTTCATCGTCGGTACTAAGGACGGGCCAGTCTACGCGTTCGTCCAAAGTAGACGTTTTCCCTGAATCATGGAGAGTATCTAAAAGAGTAGACACTTTGTTATACGTATCTCTGTACTCTTGTGAGTCTGTATGGCCGTCCAATGCCAAAACAAGCGAATTAATGCCTTCTGATAATCGTGTACTGGCATTTATCCGGTCTTCAGTCGCACATATACTTGAAAAGACGTCTTCAGTTATAGCATGCTTCAAAGAAGGTTCAAAGAAGCGGTAGCTGTTGACGTAGACCACCGTTTGATAATCCTGAATAAGCTTAGTAGCCTTACTCTTAATCCACACCTCAGCATCGGTGAGTTTAGGAGGCCACTTCGCTAGACCATGGTTGACAGATCGATTCATATCATATATGTAGTTTACACACGTCTTCGCGTCCAACAGGGATTTGGAGTAGGTCCACAGAGTGCCTTCAAGATCAGAAACGGTCGAATTGTGCATATCGAAAAGACGACAGGCTCGTTCGTACACATGTACGGTTTCCCGTACGGTAGTCAATGCATTCTTTACCGCATTCACTTGGTCCAAGGGGTAAGAGCTGCGGACATTGGTTAGAACGCTTCTGATAGCTTCTTTCAGCTCGTACAAGTCGTCGCCCTGTTGGACCCACATGTTTGTACGGTCGGGCTCGCTGCTCTTTCGATGCTTGGCACGCAACTTCAGATACTTCAGATCGTTGGTCATACTATCAATAACCTCGTCTGTTAGATAGGCTCGGGTCCGCCTGAGAAGAGTATCAGATGTAGATTGTTTCGACAAAAGAGATTTTTTGGACTTGAGGAACGCTTTCCACGGCTTGAACAAGTCGTCGTGTACACAACGGTTCTTCACATTTGATAGAAGAATAACGGCATGTCTGACGTAGGTTTCCAGATCTTTTTGCATATCATCCAGTGTACTGTTAACCACATGATTGCCATATCCGTCGGGTAATTCGCCCGCTTGACAAAGACACCATAGAAGGTATTCCAAGCTATACTGTACACGGTAGGGGACGACCGCTTTGTACAAATTCTCCGCTGCCCTCTGGATTCTAGGATGCTTCTTCCACTTGATAGGAGTCGACTCCAGCCCGGTTGGAAGCGGATATGGCGTTTGCATACTGAGGAGCGTTTCAATGTCGTAGCTGTCCGCGAGTGTCATCACATTATTAAAAAACAGCTTCGTATCTGCGTCTGCTGTGGACAGCTCACGAAGACTATGCGATACCTTTGATTTCAACGCCTGCAACAAAGGTATCCACTTGCGTCGGTGTCTCAACGGGTCAGGCTCGCTATCCTCCATTGAATCATCACGATCGTCCTCATCCGGTCCATCATAAATAGTATCATAGGTCAAGAATACTCCATGGCGTTTGTAACTAAAAATATCCCAAAGGCACCCAGGACGCAACTCGGATGTGATTGCCTCGATACCACAGACGCCTAATGTCAACGCTATCAAAACCATCAGAGGATGCTTGTTCGGTTGGGACGCGTACGTCGACAACGTCTCCACTTGGGCAAACCACTCACACTGGTAAGGATTGTTTTCATTATCGGATGTAAAATCGCCGCTACGCTTTAAGATATCAAACGCTTCGGACCACCATTTCCTAGATCCGCTCGCTGTATTGCCAGTGAGGAGAGTAACCATGTGCGCAACTTCAGGGAAGACTTTCCAGGTACGTAGAATTTCGTCATAGCCCTCTAAAAAAACCACCAATGACCCAAGAATGTGTTCTAACGCCTGGGGCGTCTGGCCACGGAGCAGTAATGGGGAGTCGCATGCCGTTATAATGTCAGTGGCCTTTTTGATACATGCATTCACTTTTTGTTGGAAGATATCGCACTGTTCCTTTTCGTCTTCATACACTTTCAGTTTGCACGTAAGACGTGCGGCCGCCTGATTGTATTTCTCCACAGCAGCAGTGTACCGACCCATATGCTCATCCGAACAATACGTATGAAGGTCGGTTAAGAAGCCAAGATTTGCTTCCTTCGGATCCACCGTCCTTCCTGTCTCGTATGCATAATAGCACGCTTTCGCCAATGGACCCCTACTCGTCCCATCCGCTTCGCTCACTAAACTACCTATAGTGTCGCAGTTCAGTGTAGTGAGGAATCGGTTCAATGTATCACTCGAAATAGAGAGTGTGTTGAACAGACGATCAAACATCGTCTCGGGGGTCTGCTTGATGTCTTCTCCGGAGCTGTGTTGTACGAGACCCAGCATGTACGCACGCCATAAATACCACGCTTCCGGTGAGTCGAAGGGAACATTGGATCTGGCATGAACGTGCCGTAGAAATGTGCGTGTACGCACAAAGAATTCGTAGGTGTCGATCCGTCCGCGTTCCACCCCTAGATGTGGTGAGATGTCCTTGGGAAAACTACCTATATTTTCCTCACGTTTGCCGCTGTTCAGATCGTCCACAGTCTCGCGGATCCGCTTGTGCTGTCGGAATGTCTGAAGCGTATTTTTGTATTCGGTGTCCTCATTCTCTGATGTGAAAAAGTGACTGTCGTGGGCTGGATAGCCTACAACCATGGTACTCTTTTTCACCACATCATCGCCCGATATCCAAGCATAGTACGAAGGGTAGACACGCATCCCCCACTCGTCCAAAAAGCGCGGGTTCTTATTGGTTTTTTGTACGACAGATGCTCCACGGATGTCCATTTGAATATGTACTGACGGATCCGTCATCTCTGCTGTCCATACATACGACGTTACACTCCCCCTAAAATCCATGTAGTTACGACGGAAGGGGTGGTGGGGGAGGTAAAACGGTGCCTGAAACAACTTGAATAATCGAAACAGATAGTACTCATCGTAGTTATCCCAACTGAATGGATTCAGTATTCCTTCGTCGACCACTGGACTCCCCATCGCACCTACGGTACTGGCAAGTCTAACGACTTTAGCAGCAGGCTGCCCACTCGCTCGACCCGGCGCACGTTTAACGGCGGTCGATCGCGACGGCCGTTCGGTTGAGTCAGACAGCTTCAATTTGGAGAAAAAGAATCGGTCATAGACAGAAGAGGTGATACCGGGAGAGTAGGTGTTTGGATACATAAAGTCATAAACGGCTTGCAAGGTCGGCATCCGGACACCCACGCCATCACGTAAACATTTAACCTGCTCCTTTACGTTTTGTATATATCGTTCTGTCTTTTCGATAACTATGCGCACAGTCTCATTGTCTTCAATGATGTCTTCAATGATGTCTTCATCCATGTCAATGTCACTGTCTTCGTCTTCGTATTCGTCTTCGTCCTTCTCCCCGTCCTTCTCCTGAATACCGTCCACAGGAAGGCCAGTGGGGGGAACAGTATCGCGATCTTCCAGATGGTCGTAAAAGTCTTGATTGGCTTTTGCTATAGCCGTAACATCTGACTCAGTGATCGTTCTCCGTTTGTTCAGGGTGCCTGCGAACGGTATGACGATTAACTCGCGGTGACGAATGGGATCTATCCGCTCCTTCTTATTCATGTGAATAGTTGACAGTTGTCGATAACGAGCCATGACCTCCTCCGCGTCCTGTGCGTAATTAAGAACAAATATAGCAATGGCCCATTGGATCATTACAAGATCCCGTACATCGGGGAACGATTGAATATACCAATGTGCAAAACGGCTTGCCATGACATGCGTGGAATGAAAGGCCAGTCCATGCCAGGCTGCCGTAACCGCTGATTCGATCTTAGGATGTCGTTCAGCGAGGGTCATGTCGATGTAGTAACGTTTGTAGGTTTCACTTTTGGATAATGGAGAATGTTTCCCCTTGAGATACACGTCTTTGAAAAACATATCAAAGATAGTGACGATTTGCCATCGTCGTAGCGGTCCTAATCCAGACACTATCAAATAAGACGACCAGACCACCCTAACGTAATATCCCGCCGATACGTCAGTGCGGGTGTAGCCCTCCAGAAGCGTATCCACAAATGTCTCAATCAACGCCGATTTAAAGACCGAAACAGACGCGGATTCCCTCACTTCCGGCGACCAGAATGAAGGGTCAATTGTGTTCAATAAACCGCCGGTGGGGTCGGAGTACCATTCATCACACCATTTTATAAAGCCGGTAATACAGGTCGTAAATTCCGTAGCGTTTTTGTCGGTCGAGTCGCGGAAGCCTTTGACCATCTTTTTCCGAATAAAGTCAAAGCAGGGGGTCGTTTTCAAGACTTCGTCTTTGAATAGAGTTTCCTCTGTCTGGTGTGTAGCAGAAGCAGTTTGAGGTTTCAATGCTGGGTCTATGAAAAGGAACGGCAACGATCTAAACACATAGATCGTATTGAACAAATTAACTCGCGGGTCATTGGCGCAGGACTTTAGTACGTCTTCCGGATCATACATGTCGATGGTAGGCGTTTGAACGTGTGGGCGGGGGGTGTTATCTCGGTGATCTTCTGTAGGGAGTGTAGTCTTTCCAGGTCCAATATGTGTCAATGTAATACGGCGCTTTTCCTCCTTCTTCTTCGGTTCGGTTGAAGGGACACTCTTAGTGAATGGTACGACGCTAGACGAAGGACCCTCCTTCTCTTCCTCCTTCTCTTCCTCCTCCATGTCGTTGTCGTTGTCGTTTACGGAATCACATGTATCAAACGAGCGTCTAGCCGAGGATGTCACTCGCTTCTCCGTTGAAGGGGAGGGGTGCGTCGTTTTTTTGGGGGGCGATGACACCTTTTTCAGAGTCACCGACGGTGCATCCTCTATAGGCGTATCCATCTGGGTGACGAGCTCAGGCTGGTTAGGCACACATAGGGTAACTGATTTCTGACTGAAATCGAGCATGATCACCGTATGTGTAGACCTATCATATGCATCGTCCTCTACAGGAGGACCGGGCTTCATCCAGAAACCATAGCGTCCCTCCAACAAATACTGTTTGAACTCGTGAGTTAGAGTGTCTGGGGTCAGAGTCTGAATCTTCGATATCCAGACGTTTTTGATATGCGAGATCGGTTTCTGCGGCTCCACAACGTAGCAAATAGGCGGCTGAGTTCCATCTACCCATCGGACGATGGTCGCATAGTAGCTGCAGGAAAACGTATGTCTTCCCGAGACAAACGCCACGAGTCCGGTTTGAAAGTCAACCCTGATCTGGACAGTCTCCTTTCCATTAATGGGCGTATGTATCGCGTGTGCAACTGCCATGGATCCCGTATCATCGGTAAACTGGCCCTTTAGCCATTCACGTTGGCTCTCGCCCTGCGTCAGGAGAGACGGTCTATTCAGCGATTGAGCCCGCCACCAGGTTGATAAGCGAGTATACTGATCGCGCGCTGGCGTGACTTTGAAAGGTATGGTGGATAATTGTTGCTGCATAGTGCAATAATGAATCCAGGTAGGGTTGCCTTCTGTGAGGCAAAGATGAATGCTGACGTATACATAGAGCTGGTATGTGTAGACCTTCTCTCGGGACGATGTTAAAGGCCAAATGGCTAACCTGTTGTTGGTCAGATCTACAGTGATGACGGTGGCATATCCACGTACGTTCGTCAGCTCAGAGGGCTCCTCTTTCTTATCAACATCGATGTGTGCGAGCTGAGGTTCGTCGTTTCCATCACGCGCCGGTAACATATACTGTTTCCTTTTTAAAGTGTCGATCATATCTGCCGCTGCGAGGTCTCGCGTCAATTTACAGCAAGATGTACTGATACTATTCAGGACACTGCAGAGCGGATGGTGTCCCAGTCCATCCAGTTTGAGACGGTAAGTGCTCCATGTATCCACATTCGGCGCTTTGATACAGATAACGATGGGTCCAGTTATATCATCCAACGCAGACGGAAAGCATGTGGAGTGAACAGGATGATCTGTTCCGGGATTCGTTCCACCCTGCAGGTCCGACCCAGTCGTGGGGCTAGATATACGCTCTGTCTGCTTCACCTTCACTTCTGGCTTAGGTTTAGGTGTAGCTACATTTTTCCTTGCAGATGCCTTTATAGCCACGGGTGCGTCACGTCGCGGTGCTGCCGTCCTCGTTGCTACCGGCTCCTTCGCCGTTGGCTGAGAATAAACGAGGGGTGTATGTTCACCGTCGCTGTAGTGATACAGTTGTCCTTCAACCAGGTCAAACGTCATAAATGGACCATGTTCACTAAGACGTGTAAACACCTCTCTAATCCTATTGGTTGGAAACGCGTACTCGACAGTGTCATCCGTGAGAGACAGCTTACTGTTTAGGACTTGATAATAGCTGAGGTCACCGACGGCCCGACGGGGGTGTCCATGGATGGTTTTCACCTGGTCGTACATATGTCCTACCTCCTTGCACCAAGTGGTAGGAGTGCACTTTAGTGGAAGAGTTAAGGAGCACTTGAGCCACAGTTGGGTATCAGAAGCATCGTCCGTGTCCATAGCATCGTCCGTACGAATGAAAATGTCAACCGCTTCTTGCATACGGATATCCGTATCCACACGTGGCGCATTTTTGGTACGGTTGGTTGTGTCTCCATGTAACTGAAACTCTTCTTTAGGGTCAACGTTTCGTTGAGGTATTGGAAGTGTCACAGGAGAGCGGCGGTCGGAAGTAGGCGAGCTCTCGAGGTCGACGGTGTCATCAAGGGCCTTCTCTAAACGTTGCGGCTTTATCGCGTCCGTTCGTCGGTGTGTTCGTCGTGCGGGCGGCGGCGGCGACGAAGGCGGTGAGGGAGAAGGAGAGGGCGACGATGATACTAAGTCTATCACAATCCGCCCAGCGGGTGGCCGAGAGGACGACATAGTCACGTCACACCGTAGCGTAGCGTAGATGATGACACTATAAAGTATAGACACGTTTCCATAGAGGGAGGGGAAAGGAAAAAAAAAAAAAAAAAATAAAAAAAAGCCCGATAAAATACTTTACGCTAGCACTTACGCAACAGGGTGGCTAGAAAATCAAGGTAACGGGTCTATGTTCTAATCCTACCTCCTTTTTTTTGTTCAAAAAAGGTCCTTTTTTTTTCAACACTGAATGATCGCCCATTTGAAACCAGATTCAGGAGTTCTGCCGACATGGATAATGATGGCACATTGGACATAGTCAGCGATAGTCTGCTTGGGCATAACATCCTATACGTTTGCATGAGAATGGGACTGGGAAAGGAGAGCTAAAAAAAAAAAATTTTTTTTTGGGGGGTCTTGTTTTCAGGTGTGATTCATGTGCTGAACAGCGCCTGCGATAACAGGATGGAGCCTCCCTATGACGTATGGGTCATTATCACACAGTTTTGTGACGTATATGGGTTGCGTACGCTATTACGTGTAAGCCAAGCATCGCGGGTTGCCGCTAATGATGCTTGGAAAGGTTCCCAGTACTGGGTCGATCGGTACCACGCCGTCCTCTCAACAAGACAGACGCTATCGAGTACAAAAACGCTAGATATAACACCACAGGCGATGCGTCAGTGGTTGCGAAATAATGACGATCTTCCCCAGTATTTAATGGCCAACCTCGTACAACAGCGACCCACCTTTTCTATTGTGGACCCGTTACGGTCGTTATTTTCAACAGGCGAACTAACACAAGGGGTTCGTGCGGACGTACTTGTTGCCAATGAGTATGGGTTTATTAATTTCAGTGGAACACCTGGCATGTCAGGCGCCGGGGTCTACCCGACCTACTATTTCGACCGAACTTCTGGCATACCTTCGGTTGTGGACATCTGGACACGCGCACACCTATTTCCCGTGGACCCGTGTTTTACCTGGGACCGGACTCTGGGACGGGTTGCCTGGTTTTGTAGGACCACAGGACGTCTTCACATGTACACGACACATCGTGCGTCTCCGTCGCTACTGCTTTTGAGTAAAGTCTATACATTGAATCTACTCAGTCCGCGCATAAGCCACGCGCAGGTTGCGCTTCATATCTATAACCACCGTCTTTGGCTGTTGGCGTACATTCCAGGTACGACTTCTTCGGAGGGTGTACGTCTTTTGTCCATCGCATGGTCGAGCATCTATAAACAAGAGTCTCCATCAGAGGAAACAGAAGCGTCTCTAGACAGTGGAGTATTCGACGAACAAACCAGTTCCAGTGACATCAGTGACATCAGCGATAGTAGCGATACCAGCGATATCAGCGATATCAGCGATACCAGCGGTACCGGTTATAGGACAGGCGACGGCGACGGCGACGCACGTCAAACTACGTTCACAATCCACGAATACGCTTTGGCCTCGGTAGTTGGCGTAATAACAGCCCTTTTTTCCGGCAATATGCTGACTATTCTACGGACCCACTCTGAACCCTATTCAAAGACACGCCCTGATCTCAAGCCCCGTCCTAGCTCCGAACAATATCTGCTCATAGATACATTGCAAAACTCTTTGGTGTGGAGACTGAACCGGTCGACACATGACGCCTCATCGGTGCTCTCCTTTCATTTATATCAGCGTATCGGGCGTAAGACGGACCTTACATTTGCCATTCCTCCGGTTATTCGCATAAGCGATGGACTGATGGCTCACATATATGGCATGACCCCCTACATAGCCGACATTCATGTAATAGATGTTTCGGGAACGCAGCTGGTTAAGAGTTACCAGTACCGTGTATGCAAAACGACCATCCACGACATCTTCTTTTGCGCTCCGTTCATTATCGTTTGGGAAAGCGATAAAGACGGACACATGCTTCGCTATCACCACGACACGTTTCGTGTATACACTCATCATTTCACATTTAGTGTAGCTTCGGTGCACTGCATAACACCGACGTGTTTTTTTGTAACCCGGACGCATCGCGGACTAGGCTGTATTTACCAGTGTGTGTAGACGTTTTTGTTTTTGTTTTTTTTTGTAGGCTAGTTCTATTTTTTAGTTCCATAGTATAACGCTACGAGTGAAAAAAAGAGAGTCATTCACTGCGGACCCAAAAAATAAACATCAAACAACCAATGCCTTTACACTCTGGACTTTATTCTACATGTCTCACCCAGGGTACACCCTCTGTATGCATCCGCTCGCCCGTCGCTGCGAGTACTCGAAAAAACAGGTTGGAGTAGGTAGGGTCCATGGTGGCTTCGCATGCTAGCGGGACATGATGGCGAAGGAACGCGTAACACGCTTCGGCACCTCGACGCATCGACTGAGACCGTGTTGACGGTAGACACTCGGTGGATGAAGTAGGAGGGGATGGTAGCGGAACCGAGGACGACGTAGGTTGAGGAGAAACCATGGACGGAGTGGGAGAGGATGAGCGTCCGTTTTCTTGATCGGTGTCCGTGGTGTCAGATGCGATCCTGGGTGCGTTCATCTGATGATTCATGGCATAGGTATAAAATTTATACCCTTCAATTCCAGGGTAGGCGGGCGGTTTGTTGACAGTGGCGTGCTTTTTCCATACCGTAGCCACGATGTCCGGCACGTCAGCCAGAAAACGGTCCTGGTCGAAAAAGACGTTGGCGAAACACACACGGCGAGTGGCTGTGGATGTACTGGTACCATTCAGAGAATGCAAGGGGTTCATTTTCTGTACAGTGATAAAGTTCCGCGAGGTTGAGACACCCGTTACGAACTCTTTAAGCGTCAAAAACTTCCCTACCCCTCTCACCGTACTTAGATGGGCAAGAAGGGCTTTGGGGGGTAATTGAGCCGTGTGATCCGCCATGGATTCAAGATCCGAACTATACTGCGACAGCGTGTATGCGAAATGCATGGCGTCGCTTGATTCACCCCATGTTGGCTGGCCTGATCGCGGACTGGACGACGCATAGGCAGCTGGAACTTCTCGAAGGTAGGTAGCCGCAAACTGTGCATACGTCTCCTTGTTCACATGTTGGCGCATATTCTGCTCCATAAAAGGCGTCCTCTTGGGTGTGCCATTGAAATATACATGGGCAAACACCAGACATACACGCACCAGTTGTGCCTGAAGTCGACTCAATGTCCCGGGGTCCTTCAAGCTGGTATCCAACACATACGTTTGATCGACGTGATGTAGGCTCAAACTCTCCTCAGCCGAAAACTCCCGTTCTGGATTCAGGACGTCTGCAAGCGTCGGATGTTCATGGGTGCGATCTTTGAAAGGCATCACTCCCACTACATTTCCCTGGGCATCCACTTCCCGCCCTTCTGTGTTTTGCGGATCCAGAAACCGGTTACAGAAACGCACAGGACACGCACGCCGTTGCATGGGCTGTGCGGCATCTTTCATTATATCCATACGATTGGTAACTGCAATGATCAGACCTTCAGGACGGACCACTTCGGTCTGCGTAGCGTAGAGCGTACGTCCACGCTGTTGGTCACCGCCACTAATACTCTGCAGCGCTTCACAAAAGGCCGACATGCTTAGACCTTTAAAGGTTTTTTCGTTGACAAACAGCAAGGCACGATGGGCAATATCAAACAGCGACGGGTTCAGTCCGGAGGTTCCTCCTTGTCCGAATGCCGACTGATCCAGCTCGGTGCTCAATCCTTCCCCGGCCATCCCACTGATTAGATGGGTCATCATCGATTTTCCACACCCACCTCCACCTTCCCAAAACATAATCCACTCGCCTTTGAGTGCGAACGCCATCGATAGACTGATCATTGCCAACAGGTAATGAAGTTCTGCAATGCTGGGCATTGTAGCCAACATCACCTTCAATACCTCATCACAGTCGCCCAACAGGGGTTGCAGGCCATGTGGAAACGTCATGGGTAAATGGCGGGTATCGTAAAAGGTCGGGTTGGGTAGGTAGACATGACCGGTAGCAACGCTCACGGCAGCGTCTGAAAACAGTAGATAATGTTTGGTCGTATTCATGCGCGGATTACCTGGCGCGCGACGCATATGGGCTTTGTTACGTCGCCCCAATTCACCCATGAATTGAGTGGTGGTGTCCCGTACCATCGATTGAGATAAAAAAAGAGTGGCGAGTTTCGTAACTCGGCCGTGAAGGAAACTCGCCTGAACACATCGTGCTTCATATTGCACAATTTGCCGTTGAATCTCGGTTTGATGTCCAGGTGAGCTGGCGGATCCGACCGACGCGCGTAGTTGAACCAACATTCCATTCCAGAGATTCAAAATCTTTTTTAACCCTTCATCCAGCATATCCAGAAGCGCGTCCACCAGTGTGGTAACCACACCTTGGCAGGTGGCGTTGGTGTTGATGATCCCCCAGACCGATCCGTCCCATTCGTACCATAGCGTTGGCTTATCGTATACCACCCGGTGGGTCAAAGTATGGATGTTGCTGCTGGCATAGTTATATCGATAGGCCAGTAACCGCGCCATCGCTGCAGCGTTGAATGTCTTGGCACGAAATATATCACACAAGCACTCAAACTCGAACAGCGACGGCTGCATCTCAGTATGGTTAAATACATGACACAGGATTTCACAGTCGTCTCGACCAAGGCCTTCCACCCCCCTCAGCTTTGTGATCTCAGCCAACGCTTTCTTCCGTTCCTTCTTTTCTGCAGCCGATGCCTTGGACGCCGCTTTGGCCTGTGAAGATGCACGCTGAGGTGATTGGTAACTGGGTGGTTGACCAGACGCATCCGAATCGGTGGGGTCGGCCGTGACCCATGTGGCATCGCTCGGTGCGTCCGATGTATCTAGATCACAGAGATAATAGGTCACGAATAATCGGATTCGTTCGTCCAACGGTGTGCATCCTTCATCCATCGGTACATTCCTTCCCAGCGCATGAAGTACTGGGTGGAATTGATGCAGCTTCTTGCCGTCCCAATCGCACGCCGTGAGATGTGCCACTAACACACTGCGCGCCACTGCTTCAGCAGTGTAATGGGAAAATGTCCACCGAATGTAGCTACCCGCAAACAGATGGTTCAAGGCGGTCCGTGTCGACAGCTCTTGAAAAACATGTTGATACGTCACTTTTTGCACACCAAAGGTGCGAAAAGGTGATGTGGATGTCTCGCACAAGCGATGCCGACGCGTGCGATAGTTAATCCAATACAACATTGCAATTTTATATATCTCGGGGTCGACTGATCCGATGGTATGACAGGCAATACGTCGAGTAGTGTTCCGTTCGGCCCGGACACATGTTGCTATCTCTTCAAGTCGTTGACTTAACCGCGCAATATCCTGTAGATCACTGTCTGTTATACCGTCCGTATTCAGACCAGGAACATGCTTGGTTAATCGTCGTCGGAACGTCTCGGGTGAATACCGAGGGCTCGGGTGGCGATGTCGGTCTGGTGCAATCTCAAACATCACCCTTTCGTCGTCGTCATCGTCGTTGTCACCCTCATCCTCCGCATCGCCATGTCCACCTCCATCGCCATCGCCATCGCCATCGCCATCGCCATCGCCATCGCCAGAACGGTCACTGACACTGTTCCCATAGTCCAGACGTAGGCGTGGTTGACTCCGTTGCCATCCAGCCGTTCGACCACGGCTAATACGCCATGGTACTCGCGTTCCCATGCTGGTATCTTCGACAATTGACTCTCTCCTCAACGGTTCCAACCGCCCTTGGCTATTCGTACTGCTTTCACCATAATTGTCAGAACCGTCATCGTTCTCATCGTTCTCATCGTTCTCCATATCCGAATAGTCTGAATCCGACGCGGTGTGCGCGATATCACTCCGGCGACGCGATCGCACACGTTTTTGACCTTGTTGAACGTCCGGAATGCGCACTAGGGCCCGTGCACTTGTCGACCAAAAGTCACTGGATGTCCAATGGGGGGTGGTTGGTTCCTGACCGTAATGAGAGGATAACGATTCTACGGGTACGGAAGAACAGGTAAAGATAGAGGGACCTGCATCATCCAGTTCCAAGCCTTCTAAAAAGGGATTGACGGCATTCATCATGTGTTGCTGCCGGCGGATAAGCACCGCGAGTCCCACTTGAGTAGGTTCGGTGTATACCCTCTCAAAGTCGTCAGGATGCTCGGGCATGGGAAGGGGGATAGCCTCGAGGTTATACTCCACGGTCATGCCCGGTACAGGAGCAAACGTGCAGGGTTGTTTCGGTTTGAAATGAAGGGCCACATCCATACACGTACCCACCACCAAGTACGCATCTCGTATCTCTTCCGCTTCACCACGGAGCTGCAGTCGTAGCCATACCGCTCGATTTTTGTTGGGCAGTTCAAACTCGCGATAGGAACCCAGTTCAATACGGTGTTTGCCTACCAATGTGTCGAGTGTAGACTGAAGCTGTAAACAGATGCTGATTACTTGTTGAGAAAAGGCACTGGTTCTACTAAACACGGGAAGATCGGTGAAATACCGAGCGTCGTCGTCGTGCAACCGCGGCATGTTGACGATGGTATACCCGTCTTCATCCCACATTGCATCGGTCTTTATATACTCCTACTACATTATATACTCTACATATATGTGAAAGGTGTACACCCACATGAGTTCCTCCTAAAAAAAAAAATAGTTACTATAGTAGTAGAGGGGGGATGGAGTGCATTGGACCCTACCCATGTACATACTCATTGAGTGCTGGTGATCAGTGATCCACCCATGTATCATGGGATGAATTTGCGCATTTCCGTAGAATGGATAAGTGTATGTGGAATCGGATCCAGTGGGGTGTACACTCACACCTATGTCCCGTGATGAATTTGCGCATTTACATAGAATGGATCGGCACGTCGTGCGATGGAGTGGCGTGGATACATACGGTTTATTCTCTATAGTCCACTTAGTACATAGTCACCTGATCAATTTGCCAATTTCCATAGTCTGGAGTAATCTATCTGCATTGGACTGACTTCTTTCTTGAGTCGTTGACGTGTCTTTGACTGACGTTAATATCACGTGTTTACTCCCTCAAGGTAGAGTATCCGATCGTACAGTGATTTTTACATACAGTTAGCTGTAATCACGACAAGTATCGGACCGACCGTATACGATCCCACCTAAACGATATATATCACGTGGATAGTAGTTGATCTAGTCTAACTATGTATGTACCATTGTAGTATATACATAGGGTCGTATATACTCTAGTTTACAGTTGATAAACCCTGTTTTCCTGACAGTTTTACCGACGAACTTGCCGATGCCCGCCCGCGAATGTGTTGTAGTAATAACCAAAAAATGTGATCACATGCTAACACGTGACATTCACACTACATATCACTGACTAGATAGACGTCGTGACTAGAATGGAACATTCGACACTTGCCGATGAATTTGGCTCCCTTCCTCTCCAGGGAATACTCGTTTTTTTACACACTATAGTACAACTATAATGTGTAACGTCACTATTACATCACATCTATGTAAGCGTTATGTTACATATAAGGCTTGTACTAATGTTTTCAAAAAAAAATATTTTGCCTAGGAGCTATTCACTTTTTCCATCGGCAAATTCAAATTATGTTTCCATGGACTCCACTATTGATACATATTATTAGTATGACATATTAAATAATATGGACTCTGTGGAAAAACAGCATGTGTAGGCACGTGACACTTGGCCCATGTAAAAGCTTAATAGGCAACTTGCCTATTCCATTTGCACTTAGTAGTCCCATAGTCCATATCCCTTTGTCTTTTTTGTTTCATACGAGTGACTACTGTATACTCACGTGTTTCCATCTTTAGAGACATTAGTCCCATTTACTAAGTGAGTTAAGGTGGCTTAAGTAAATCACTTGATTATGGACTCAGTCCATTAGACTAACAAAAAACACCTTTATTCCAGCATAGATTCATATACATGAACAGACAGTAGAATCACGTGCTTTTGACAAAAAAGAAGGGATGAATGTAACTACTTATCTATACCTATTCTCAACACTTGCCGATCCGCATCGGCAAGTTCTTATAGGGCATGGGCAAGTCTGTTATTTCCGGGCAAGTTCGTCATGTGACGTGTACGTGTAAATGTACGTGTGTAACCATTTTTACAATCGTTCCATACAATGAGAAAGTAGATCATACTAGGTAATCCCTAGTATATCGTAGTATGGAGTACGTTACATATTCATACATAGTATAAGAATGTAGCACGTGACAGTGTTCGTACGTCATAGAGTAGTAAGAGAACAACCAAGTCAACACTCACTACCCTCTTCTCAAAATCGAGTTCTCTCAACTTGACAAACGCTGTTGTCTGCTATACTACTGCAGTTCATACCTTCTCATATATTTTCCATTGCAGATAAAGACACTCCTTCTGTCTTTAGGGGTTCCACACCCGTTTGTCTACTCTATTGGCTGGTTGACGAACTCACAAGGCCTACTGTTCATGGGTAAGGTAAACGAAGGGTTCCAACGCAATTACAAGCTGAAGAAGAGATGGAGTGCATTGGACCCTACCCGTGTACATACTCATTGAGTATATATATGACGTATTCCTATTGGAAAGGATTGAACTTCGCACGGCGTGTTCAATGTCGATGTATGACCTATTTCCAGGGTTCTGAGTAGTTAGGCGGCTACGAGCCGTCTCTAGAACCATCTAGAGGATGTAAAGGAGTGGAAGCTGTTAGACAAAGTGACGTTTGCAGGCGATACTTTTAATCGTGGCGATATGTTTATTTTTTTTTATTTTGAATGGCAAGCAATTAACGAGTGTACATATATTTAGACTTTAGTACGCCAGTGTTCTAGAATGTTGATCCGCGTCGTTTGCATCGATTCGTTTTCAGCGTATTCATAGCGAACTACTACCCTATCCACCTCCTGTAGTAAACGACGTTGGCGTTGTCGTAAACGTAATGCACGTAATGCACTTAACACTGGATTCAGATACACTGTTGGAACATGTTTAAGGACCTCCCTGATATCCGCGTCATTTGTACATTCTTTTATCCTGACGTTACAGACGGCGACCGTGGTGTAGCCGTCTGCAAAGACAATGCCGCATAAGCTAGAAAGAATCGATCGATACACTGTGTACACTGCGCCGTCTTCATCTGCAAGCATCAGTTGCCATGACATAAATGCATTTTTCCAAAATATCCCGCTGGACGTCACAGAAAGAGGTAACTGTTCCAGCACCCTCTTCACCCTCTCAATGTCGATAAAGATAAGTTGCTGTCCGGCCTGGCTTAGACGTGAACGTCGCGTTCCGTCGCCTATCATCATCTCCAGTGTACGCTTACACTGCTCGACCGTTCTCCACTGCCATGGAATAATCCCAAGAGGGTCGTCATCTATGCTCAACTTTAAGAGATGATCGACCTCGATCTGTAACTCAGTGGCAAATTCTACGGGAATATACGATAGCATGTGTAATGCTTCAAATTTCCACTCGCCGCTGTTCCGTCCGTCCGTCTCCGTTTGAATCAGAGCATGTCTACACCGTTCCACGGTTCTCCATGATAGATATAAGTGACTTATATTTACATTCGAGCTGGGCGTACTTAAGAGGGCGTCGATTTCCGTATGTAAGGCCGGCCCATGGCGTACTGGAATGCTTTTGAGCAGTTGGTGAAGTTCTAGAACCCGCGACGGATCGTCTGAGAGGGTGCTTACCCTCTGTTTGCACCGGTCCACTGTCTTCCATTTATCCGGGAGCAACCCTATTTGAATACCACCGGGAGTGGAGACATACAGTTCATCCATATACGATTGTAACGCTTTTCCGTCCAGCAAGGATGTAGGAAAGTGACGCCAGTTTCTTATATCTAACTTGAGAGCATACTTTGACGCGTCCAGATTTCTCTCCCAGAACCCACGTTCAAATTTACCGCAGATATCTGACCCATGGTCCGACACTAACAGTACTGCATTACAAAACGCATCGGTGATGTCCGAGGGAGCCATCAGGTCAAAGCACTGAGTGTCCTTGGCCACAATCAGAGCCAGGCGTGGAAGACTCAGACCCGCGCCTTTACGCTTTACCAATAGACGCACTGCTTTGGAGGACGTCTCTTTTGCCAATATCTTATCACATACGGTGTCATCTAACTGGTCGTGTGAGAGACACTCTACAAACAAATACAGCTTACTGTCCGAGATGATGTCAAGCACGCTTACAATGACACCCGCCGTCTTTGCATGTTCTAATGTGAGATTCCATAAGAACGGAGCCCAGTGTACCGCGTGTATAACCAATTGTTCCAACACGCTTGGCGCACTGTGTCCGTAAACCGTGTCACTCTGTAAGATCGTCCAAACCGACTTAATGCGTTTGTAATCCGACTTCAGCATCCGGACGTTTCGTATCTGCGCCACATACTCCAGTACATCGATCCCGTACGCTACAGTCTGGGTTAACCTCGGCGGTGTACTCTTTAGTAACGCAAGGTTCTGACTAGCCGCTTTGAGGCATCGCTCTTGGGTACGCTCATGATCCGGAAGCCATTGTATATTGGCGACGTTGCGTTCAAAGATCTTGGCGCATAAAGGTGGATCTTTATACGGGTCGGGAATCCGATGAAACTGTTGTTCCTTCATAGGTTCCGAGATCACTAGGCGTGTCATGACAGATGCAATGCAGGTGTCCGGGATATAGGGAAACGCTCGCTCATCCACACTCACGGCACATTCAATCACCCTATCGGTAAGCGTGTCTAGGACCGCTTTCGGGACGCTAGATAACAACGTAGCAAAGTTAAGAAGCATCGGGTCACGTCCGTCTATGCACTGTTTAGAGTACTGAGAACGTAACGCAGTGAGGCATTCGGCATTCGTACGTTCTTCAGGCGCTAATGCATGTAATAAATAAGGCGATGTCGTCAATGCAGTGAGTCGCATTTGAGGTGTTTGATAGGCGACCGGGAGATACAGGTACGCAAATCCGTTGAGTTTGATTGCGGTGGTATACAGTGGCGGAGATATCCATTGAATGGAGGTCGGTTCCGTCGCTACTGCCTTTATACATACATCTGGAGTCCGCAGTTGTTCGGGAATATGTTTCAGATTGGCTCCGCTCGCGTTGATAACGTCGTGGCAAAGTCTCGCTAGCCAGTCCGTGATGAGTCCTTGAGAGGTGACGTAGGGATGAATGTGCTGTAGATGATGCAGCTTGTACACCATGGAGGGGCTGTGTTGAATGGCCGCGATACATAGACCGCACCCTTGTGATGATGTATCATCTTCTATCAGGTGTAACTCAACAGGCACCGAGGCCAGTAACTGCCCGTTCTGTCGAACGGCACGAAGACACAGGTCGTAGGTCCACTGTTCTATCGGTATAAAATCAAGAGCTTCCGGAAACCCATCCAATGCTGCCATGCATACACGAACAGACCGACCGACCAGCGGGACGTATTGAAACAATCCGGGGTCCAGTGTGACTGTCGCTATATACTGATCTTCTGTCAGGGTAGCCCGAATAGCGTCTGAGAAGGTCACCAGGGCTCGTGGATACACCGGTAGAATAGCATCAATGACGGGAGATGTCAAGCGGGTGGGATGACGAAGACATTCCTTCGCAAGGTACCCTCGGGTGTCGTACTTGAGTGCATGTAACAGAATAGACTCGTCCAGTAGCTGAAGGGGAAACATATACATAGTATCCCTATAGTCAGTAAAATCATTACTCTCACTGACGCCCTTGGTTGTATAGAGGCCCAGAAACCAGTCATCAAAGGATATCAGGGACATCGGTGCTTCTAGAGGGAACCAATACTGTGCATATAATGGATCCGGGGTCTCCAGATCAGAGGACGTAGTGCTAGACACGCCTACCCCTTCAATCATGTCCGAATCACTTATCATGGTTTCTGCCTCACTCTCATCATCATCATCATCATTGTTGTTGTTGTCATTGTCATCATCGTCATCATTATCGTCGTCATTGTCATCATCGAGGCTATGACGGAGACAGACCATCAGCGGAGTCACATCTTTCTTCACTACCATCCGCCAGAGATCTAATGTCCAATGGACCCGCGGCGTATGGATGAACGCATCAACACATGACTGGACGGCCGTATAGCATACTTCATACGTTCGCCATTGAACAGGAATGTATTCAAGTAGTTCGCCGTTCGTCTTCACTGTTTCCATCAAGAAATGGAGGAGTGTCTGGCGAAGTGCAGTGGTGTCCGTCATCCTAGGTGGGTCTAGCGGTGACCCTGGCTGAGAATGGACTGGCAAGCCGTAGTGATAGAGAATATTGGCACAGTAAGGCGTATACTGTAAGGCCGTGGGGTGGGTTGTAACGGCCACACGCATCAACTCCATCAGATACTCGGGCGGGGAATACGGTGCAATCACTTCCAATGTGCATGGATACCGAGACCGGCGAAGAAGGTGCGTGAAAAACCGTCGCTTCCGTTCATTGTCTCCGCTACCGCTCCCGTCCGATCTCCAATACTGAAAAAACGGGACTACAGCTGGAGTCGTGATCGTGAAATGAGTCAACAATCGAACAATCTTAGTCTGACATTCCTGTGGACCGTCGGTCGATGGCGCGGTCAGGAGTCGTCGTGAAGAATAGGATGGGCACTTGCAGGTGTCGTCAAGCTCTCTGTCAATGGCTATCCACCACGACGTCACGACATCGTTGACCACTACTCCATGTAGCAGTCGGCACGTTGTCATCAGCGACGTAATATCCTTGCTCGTGCTCAACTCGCGCGTCACGCGCGTAAGTATATCAGGACCAAGCGACGTGAATGAGGAGGGAGGTGTCCCGACACTCGCCGTGTCTGACATCCCGTTGATTGAACTAGAGTGGTCGATCGTGATAGATACGTGAAGACCGTCGTTTATACACTGTTTCGCTTCGGCTTGCTGGAGTCCTCGTACTTCAGTCAAACGGCTCCGGTCCATAGGGGTTTTGGAGGTAGTCACCTCGGTTGCTTTTATCCTTTTCTTGACACTGTGAGTCACACTGTGTAGGAATGTCTTCCTAGTTCCTGGGGTGCGTTGCGATGAGGGCGTAACGGCCGCCGCGGCGCGTACCTGTAGGTCTGCGACCACGTCAGAAGCCAGGTACCCACGCTCTGTGGTCTCAAGGTCGCAGCGTACCCGTACCGCCGCAAAAAAAAGACGGAGCCGTTTTGAATTCAGTGGTTGGGTTTCAGATGCACCGCCGGTCCCAACAACTGAATCCGAAACGGCTGACACTACGCCACGTAACTCTGCAAGTGTGGCACACCGTCCTATCCAGTCGACACACGCGTTTGCAAAGGACCGTTCTTCATCGGACATTCCCGAATACCGTAGCGCCGTGTATCCAATGCGTATTCTCACCAAAGGCTGGGTAAGCAGAGGCGGGACTGTCTCGTCCGTCCACACAGAGGTGCGCGACGGCATGCATGGACCTTGGCTCTCCTTTCCGGACCTAGGACTAAACACAGCTTTGAGGATACAGCAAGGAAAAATATCCAAATACGCGACAAGGTGCGCCGTCAACACCGGCACTGAATTGAAACAGTCTTTCTCTAGCGCCTCCCATACCACCGGCATGTACGTGTACAGGGTATGGGCAACTGGCGAGTACCGTCCATCGTTAGGACCCGGGAGTCCCGTGCACTCATCCTGGGGGGTGAGCCGCGCAACCGAATGTAAATACGCGTAGCGAACAATGGCTCGGTGAACCATTTGCCAGGACGACCATTTAATAACCAACCGAAAATGCTCATCCCATAGTTGCCGGTGTGCTTGAACTTCAGGCATAGAGCCGACACCTGTCTTTGATTTCACACACAAGGCCACCACGATAAACGCCACCGGGTCATCACTGTCCAACACCATTTAATAACCAACCGAACGCTACGATTAAAAGTATCCAGGCCTGCAAAGGTTACTTTGATTAACAGCCTTTCCACTCCTTTACATTCTCTAGAGACGGCTCGTAGCAGCATGAAAAAACAAACTACCCTAAAAAAAAAACTAGGCTCCGTCCGGTCCGCCCATGGCAGACACAACCAAGTTTTCGTTCTTCAAGTAAATAGTACGAGCACCGCGCTCGTCGCGGTCCATGTTTACGTTCTACGTTTGACCGTTGGTATCCGACACGCTATCGTAAGAAAAGATCCCATGAAGCCTAGTATCCGTTCCACGCACGTGATCCGGCACATGACCGAAAACTACTACTTGTCACGTGCCATTAAGTAACCTACTTTCGTGGCGGCCCTTTACTTGAGAGCTCGCGAAGTTGGCTCGACCTCGCAAACTTGCTATAGTAGG
>Ga0306870_1000056_pt1 | contig 32290 bp, 25 predicted proteins | sample AntRauMeHopE1496_FD_190435 | JGI IMG/M metagenome (GOLD analysis project Ga0306870, IMG submission 190435) | Saline lake microbial communities from Rauer Islands, Antarctica - Metagenome Hop E1 #496 (v2) (version 2) | ecosystem: Environmental > Aquatic > Non-marine Saline and Alkaline > Saline ... | reverse complement strand
CGGCTGCGCTTGCAGAGCTGGTCGATAGTATCGCTGAGCTTAAATCTAGTTTGGCTGCACAGACACAGACGCCAGATACCAGTGCGCGCGATGCGGCCGAACAGTCACTGCAGACTGCTCGAGCAGCTAGATTGCAATCAGAGCGAGCGCTCAGTACCTTGCAGGGGCAGATCACGCTGCTATCCAACCGCATCACTGCCGCAGCAGTCAAGCAGGTCGCTCCACCGAGTTTGATCGATCGGTCCAAACTAGAATCACTGGTCGAGCAGATCAAGTCAGCTGCAGATAAGGCTCTCAGTCGAAGCGATGTAGCCACCGCCGAGCGCACGCTGCGCGATGTGGTGCAGCAGTTGGTGCAATTTGTGGCCAGAGAAGAAGTGGTATCAGTTGATACCACCAAAACCGACGAGATTGAGCGCGACAAGTTGCAGTCAGAGTTAGCTGCAATCGAGGGTGAAGTACAGTCAGCTCAAGAAGCCGAACAAGCAGCTGTCGAAAAGCTTTCAGCCGCACAACAAGCCATCACAGCTGAGTCAGCTAACAATCAAGAATCAGAGCGAGCGCTGTTTGCCGCGCTGGGGCAAGAGCGCGACGTGCGCCAACAGATTGCAATCATCGATACCGAGCTGCAAGTGCTAGAGCGTGACCGGCTTGATTTCAAACAAGAGCTGCAAGAAGCAGTAGCGCTGATTGGTCGTGGTGCGATGGAATATTTTACATACACACTAGCGACCGCCGACGGTGCTGCTGTGAGTAACGAGCAGCTACTAAGTGAAGATCGAAGTGTGCAGCGCGATCGACAGCGGTTGCTTGAAAAGCTCAAAATCCGCCTAGAAGAGCTGGGTATCGGCGCCACCGATGACTTGCTACGCGAATACAAAGACGCCGAAGAGCGCGATGCTTTCTTGGCCAAAGAGCTGGAAGACCTGTCGGCTTCAGTTGGTAACCTGGAATCGCTGATCACAGAAATGGACGCGCAGCTGCACGAGCAGTTCATAATGGGGATCGATACCATCAGCAAAGAATTCAACCGCTTTTTCACACTTATGTTTGGTGGTGGGGAAGCGCTGCTAGAGCGAGTCACACTCAAAACCTCGACTGATGAACATGGCGAGGAAAGTGCAACCGCCGAGGAAGGAGTCGACCTCAAGGTGTCGCTACCCAACAAACGAGTGAAGGGGCTGCAGATGCTGTCAGGTGGCGAGCGCGCACTGACCTCAATCGCCCTGATCTTTGCCATGAGTCAGGTGAACCCGCCACCGTTTATCATCCTCGACGAGACCGACGCCGCCCTCGACGAGGCCAACAGCCGCCGCTACGGAGACATGATCGAAGCCTTGGCCAAGAAATCTCAGCTAGTATTGATCACCCACAACCGCGAGACCATGAGCCGCGCGGGTATACTATACGGAATCACCATGGGAGCCGATGGGATGTCTAAGGTGCTGTCGGTGAAGTTTGACGAGGCAGCCGTGAATGCGAAGTAGGGAGGTGGAGGCTTTTGAGTCGGGAGAGAAATAAGGCGGCGAGCTTTTCGGTTATTCACTCGACTCGCATCCGCTCCCTGAGTAAACAAACCAAACACTCGCTGTGGTGGTGTGGATACAGAGTGGTTCATAATCGATATTAAAAAATAAAAAAGCCGCCCAACCAAAGTCAGGCAAAGCCTTTTCTTTAGTTGGACGACAACCCTCGTTATCAATTTAACCAAGAGTACCGACCCCATGCTTGAGATTCAAATCCCATGCAATATGTTGGTCCATGGTACCATCTAAGCTCTGGAGGGGACTGTGGCGCTTCTGCAAATATCACCCGTGCATCAGTGTCCAACATGGTCACTTTCAGCTTGATTTTTCTCCTGCTCCGTAGCCGTTCCAAGTCGTGTTCAGTGACTGTGAAGAAGAATCCCCACCATTCAGTCATTGTTACACTGTCATCCTTCATGACAATCATGTGTTCATAGCCTGCTCCTTCGACGATATCAGCGGTATTTGCAGTCACAACATCCCCAATTTGATATTTCATTTCTTTCCTCCAATTTTAACAAAGAAGTTTTCTCTTGTGCTAGGAAACAGTCAGAGAAATTCTGAATTAGACAATATCACATTATATTAATTTTGTCAATAAAATTTCAATATGAAATAGTTAGAAGTAAAGAACGCCAACCCAACCACAACGGGTGTTTGGCGTGTGCACTCAGGGAGCGGATGCGAGTCGAGTGTACCGCCGAAAAGACCGTCACACTATTTCTTATTAACTCCGCCGCCCTTACCCAATCAGCTCAAAATCCAACTGGCGCTCCTCGGCGTCGGCTCGGACTAGCTTTACTTTTACCTCGTCGCCTAGGCGATACACCTTGCCCGTCTTGCGACCTTTGATGCGGTATTTGCTAGCTTCGTGCTCGTAGTAGTCGCCACCGATACTTGATAGCTTGACCATGCCGTCGGCTAGTGAGCCTTGCTCTTGCACGTAGATTCCCCAGTCGGCGACACCGCTGATGATCCCGTCGAATTCTTGGCCGATTTTGTTCATCATGTATTCGACTTGCTTGAACTTGATCGAGTCACGCTCGGCCGAGACGGCCTCTACTTCGCGACCAGAACACTGCACGCAGATTTGCTCAAGTGAGCCGGTCTCGCGTGGGCCAACCTGTACATTATCAAGGTGCTTGCGCAGCAGGCGGTGGGCGAGCAGGTCAGGGTAGCGCCGAATTGGCGATGTGAACTGAGTGTAGAAATTAAATGCCAGCCCAAAGTGCCCGATGTTTTTGGTGGTGTAGATCGCCTTGGACATGCAGCGAATCGCAGCGGTCTTGATCAGGTTTTCCTCTGGCTTGCCTTCAACCGCGTACATCAGCTGGTTGATGGTTCTCGCGGTCACCACACCCTTGTTGCTCTCGAACTCGTACCCTAGTGCGCGTACAAATAGTCCTAGCTCTTCGATCCGGTCCATATTGGGCTGGTCGTGCACTCGGTATACAAATGACAGGTCGGTGTTTTGCTCTTTGGCTTTTTTGTCGACGTAGGTGGGGACTTGCTGATTGGCTAGAAGCATAAAGTCCTCGATCATCATCATGGTTTCGATGCGATCTTTTTTGTACGCGCGGATCGGCGCACCTCGCTCATCGAGCTCAAACTTAACCTCTGGTTGCTCAAACACAATCGCTCCCGCAGCAAAGCGCTTCTTGCGCAGCAGTCGGCCGAGCTTCATCATGGTATCGAGCTCGGTGTGGTATTCGCCTGTGCCGTCATCTAGTACTTTTTGCGCGTCTTGGTAGCTGAATCGTTTGTCCGAGTGGATGACTGTCTGACCGTACCAGGCATCTACCACCGTGGCGTCTGGAGCGATTTCGAAGATCGCTGAGAAGGCGAGGCGGTCTTCATTTGGTCGCAGGGAACACAGGTCGTTGGAGAGGATCTCTGGCAGCATGGGAATCACACGGTCGACCAGGTACACCGATGTGCCGCGCTCGCGAGCTTCTTGATCAAGTGCGTCACCTTCGGTCACGTAGTGCGATACGTCAGCGATGTGAACTCCGACTGACGTGTTGCCGTTGGGCAAGATCTCTAGCGACAGCGCGTCATCGAAATCTTTGGCGTCGTGTGGGTCGATGGTCATGGTGGTCACTCCGCGCACATCGCGCCGCTTGGGATCAGCTAGCGCATCGGTAAAAATCTTGTCTTGGCGATCGTACAGGTCTTGGGCAGCTGCCTGCACAGACTCGGGGAAGTTTTGGGTGAACCCGCCAGAACGAATGATGGCTTGCATTTCGGTTTCGTGATCGCCAGCGCGGCCTAGTACCTCGATGATCTTTCCGATCGGGTCGGTGTGTGGACTAACCCAGCTTTCGATGGTAACTGCGACCTTCATATCGAGGTCATTTGCCGTGGCATCAGGCAATGTTGGTTTGATGTGGATGCGGTGGTTGTCTGGTGCGAGGTAGCGCATGGGTGCGCCTTCGACTTCTTTCACTTTCACTACACCGATCAGCTCGCGGTGGGCGACGTGGGTCACTTTGGTGACTTTACCTTCTTGGCGCTTGCCTGGGACAAGTTCCTTTAGTTCTAATTCCACACCATCACCATCAAGCGCAAAGCCTAAATCCTCGCGGTTAACCACAATATCTTCTTCAAAATCAACGTGTTTTACAAATCCTGTTCCTTTTCCTCGTACTAAAATTTGGCCTTCTATAGTTTTCAACATATGGTTCCCAGTATATCAGTTGAGTGCAGTAATACTAGTTGTTGGTGCAGACAGCGGTTTGCTATTGCATTATTGCTAGCATCTGTTAAGATTCCCGCACTATGTTAATGATGCGTTTACAACGAGTTGGTCGAAAAAACGACCCTGCCTACCGAATTGTCGTGACCGACAAACGGACTGGTGTGAAGAGCGACAAGCATGTCGATCGAATTGGCTCATACAACCCAAAACTGGGTACTATTATTCTTGATAAAGATAAGGCCAAGCAGTGGCTAGCCAACGGCGTACAACCGTCTGTTACTATGCACAACATTCTTGTGTCACAAGGTGTTATCGACGCCAAGAAAATCAACCCACTACCAAAGAAGTCTCCAATTGTAGACGAGGCTGCGATCAAAAAAGCTGAAGAAGAAGCAGCTGCCAAGGCTGAAGCTGAAAAGGCTGCTGCCGAAGAAAAAGCTGCCGCCGATGCAGCTCCAGCGGAAGAAACTGCAACCGAAGAAGCAGAAACAGCAGAAGAAACTCCAGCCGAAGAACCAGCTGTCGAAGAGGCTCCCGAAGAAGAAAAGAAAGACTAGTTAGTCTACATAGAAAAGAGATTGTTTTGCACGTACTGGCGTTGACCAAGGCGTGCATTTCTCGTATTATTTTAGAAGCAACGCACAAATCGGCGCGTACTGCTTATACATAACGATAAGAACCGAAAATATGGAACAGCACGAAGATAAGCAATTTCTCGAACACGTAGTAAAGTCCCTAGTAGATTTCCCCGACGCCGTCAAAATCAATCGCACAGTAGACGAGATGGGTGTGCTTCTCACACTCGACGTCCACGCCGACGATATGGGCAAGATCATCGGCCGTAGCGGCAACACCGCCAAGGCCATCCGCACGCTCTTGCGAGTCGTCGGGATGAAAAACGAAGCCAGGGTCAACCTCAAGATCAACGAGCCAGAAGGTGGGCAAAAAATGGATAGCGAGACATCACAAGCCATGCAAGAAGACAACGGCGGCTCAGCTGATGCAGAAAAGAGCCTAGACGACGCGATCGCAGATTTGAAGATTTAGTCACAGCGTCAAGAGTAAGAATCAAAACCAGCGCGACCTTTTGGGTCACGCTGGTTTTGTGATAGAGTTTTGGTATGGAGCCGATTAACTTTGTGGAGTCTCGATGGGTCAGGTAGAAATTTAATGGGAAAACTTTGGATGAAATTGAGAGATGAGTTACAGCAGTAATTATGCAAAAAGGAATTGATTTTGATGGGTTTTTTACGTCAAGGATTTCTCTAAGCAATTGGTGAGTCCAAGTCAAGCGAACAAAGTGGTGAGGTCTGTTTTTGTGTGTGATACACTTTTGCTATGACACAAGAACAATTAGATTATGTTACTGGCGAGATTACTCGCGGTGTAACCCTAGATCAAATTCGCAACAATCTCACACAGGCTGGCTATACACAAGAGCAAATCACCGAGCTGGTGCATTTGGCTACCGCCTCGACTACACCGCCTAGGGCCGTGGCTGTATCTGGGCGATCAGTCTGGAAGATAGTTGCTATAGTGTTGTCAGCCCTGCTTGGTCTAGCTTTAGTTATTGGTTTCGTATTGTTTTTCACAGTAGCTAGTTCGCTCAATACTGCGAGAGATGCTGCACTAGAAGCTAGCGCAAAACAACAGATAATCAACCTTCGCTCTGCTGCAGAGATTCATTACTCAGAACGTATGAGTTATGAAGCGTTTTGTGAATCATCCTGGGTACGAAATGTACCTATCGACCTTGACTGCGTAGCAAGTACCGAGGCGTACAGAATTTATACCGAATTTGAAAGCGGTGAAATATATTGTATTGATAGTATCGGTTCCGCTGAGGTTGTCTTACAAAAGCCAACAAATTCTAGTTGTTCTGTAAGCGAAAAATCTGAATCTGTCGAACAATTCACCGAGAGTAGTTCAATCAGCGAATCAGTTATTCTACGTAGTAAAATGCAGTCGAATCGAGTGGACGCAGAGCTTTTCTACAATGATAACGACTTCAGTTACTTAAATGTCTGTAGATACCTGGCGGGGGATCATGGCGTTCCTATGGAAACTGACTGTTTGGACAGTTCAACTGAATATAGAGTGAGTGCTTTTATGACTGATAGGCAAGCATATTGGTGTATTGATTCTACGGGCTTCAGTGACTCTGTGGTAGATGATCCTGTCGGCTATAGCTGTTTATAATTAGACATACCAGCTCTAGTGTACCAAGACCAGTATTCTGTGCTATATTTTTTCTATGACTAAGCTTGAACAAGCTATTGAGACTCTTAAATCATTACCTGCGGAAGATCAGGAGTTTTACTCTGATTGGATTTTGGGTAGGCTGTAATCGGTAACATGAACTTCCACGTAATCACTATATTCCCAGATATCTGCCGCGCGTACACCGACGCGAGTGTTTTGGGGCGGGCGCAGAAGACTGATAAAGGGAAGGGTGCCAAGGTGCGGGGGAAGAAGATCTCTGTCGAGTATTATGATCCGCGTGATCATACGACTGACAAGCACCGCAAGGTCGACAACAAACCCTACGGCGGCGGCCCAGGCATGGTAATGGCGGCAGAGCCGGTGCTGAAGGCGTGGCAAAAAGCGGTGGGGCGTAAGACCAAGGCGCTAGCTGACAAGAAAGTAAAAACCCTGATCATGTCGCCGCGCGGAATCACCTTTACCCAAGATTTAGCCAAGGAATATGCCAAAAAGTATGATCACCTAGTACTGATCAGCGGTCGCTACGAAGGTATCGATGGTCGAGTGAAGACTGCCTTAAACGCGCAAGAGATTTCAGTCGGGGAGTACATCCTCACCGGTGGCGAGCTGCCAGCACTGACGATTATCGACAGTGTGTCGCGCCAAGTACCAGGTGTCCTGGGTGACATCGACTCGCTAGAGGATGATCGGAATACCAACGGCGAGACCTACACCCGCCCAGAAACGATTGAATTCAAGAAAAAGAAATACACAGTCCCTCAAGTACTACTAGACGGAAACCATGCAGATATAGAAGAGTGGCGCAGGGGATAATGAGTTGCATAATTATTAATACGTAATATAATACGTATTATGAAAACTGTCACTTCTAAAACTAAAGCTACGCTTATGTTGGACACCTCAGTATACGAGGCTATCAAAGAGCGCGTGGGAGCGCGTGGGGTTGGCGCTTACTTGAGTAAACTGGCCCAGCCCGAATTGGCTCGGACTGATTATAGTGACGATATTGAAGCTGGCTACCTGGCAATGGCAGCGGATGAAGAGCGCGAACGTGAAGCTGCAGAGTGGGTTAACGGAGCCACAGAAGAAATTGTAGGAGACAATAATTGGCCATTTGAAACACCTAAAGCATGGCGATAAACCGAGGAGAGGTTTGGTGGGTGGATTTTGACCCGTCTACTGGATCAGAAATAAAAAAGATTAGGCCAGCAGTGGTCGTGAGTGTAGATAGTGCAAATAAAGCGTTACGGCGCGTACAGGTTGTACCATTGACTACCAATGTCAGTCGTTTATATCCAGGGGAGTGTCTTGTCATGGTGAAAGATAGACAAGCAAAAGCTATGACAGATCAGGTTAGAACAATTGATAAGGTTCGTTGTGGCGAACGGTTGGCAACCTTGTCACAGGAGGATGTATTAAAGCTTGACGATGCATTGCGTGTGCAATTGGGGTTGTAGAAATCGAAGGGTAACCCTTCGATTTTAGAGGACATATACCCGCCCGGAAACGATTGAATTTAAGAAAAAGAAGTTTACCGTGCTGCAGGTATTGCTAGACGGGAATCATAAAGAGATAGAACGCTGGCGTTCTGGAGAGAAATAAGGTACAAAGCTATTGGAAGTTATTGTCGCAATGTCGCGGCTTTTGCAATGGAGGGTCTGATGGCCAATTCAACAATTACTGGAAAGACTAAAAAATCATTCCAATACCAGATCAACCTGGTTTTGGCCGTGTATTTTCTTTTGATGATTTAACAGCCGAAAATGGTGTTCGGAAAATCACTCTGTCAGGTAAGGGCGCGCTTGTGAATGCAATCACGTGCGATGTATTTGAACGTCTTGTGCATCACGGTGTGCCTCTGGCTTTTGTAAAGCGCGACGGTGATCAGTTCATCACCAGGTTGGCGAAGATGATTCCTCTCGAGGTCGTGGTTCGCAATAAAGCAACTGGGTCGGCATTGAAGCGTAACGCTGGTCTGATTGATGGCGCAGTCATCAATCCTCCGGTCGTCGAGTTCTTCTACAAGACGACCGGTAAACAGATCGACGGTCATGAGTTGCCAGAAGATGATCCTCTGGCTGTCCTTCAAGAGAATGGTGAGTTGTGGCTGTATCACCCTGGAAAACCGCCTGTTGGTGAACCACTGCACGTTATCGAACCTCCCCATAAAGAAGCCGGATACTTCCACTTCTTGTTAAAGGAGCTGGCCGACATAGCGCTACGGGTGAATTTTTACCTGAAGGTTGCATGGGACCAGCAGGGAGGGGATCTGTGGGACTTTAAAATCGAATGTGGCGAAGTCGACGGAGTCATTGTCGTTGCTGACGTGATTGATTTCGACAGTTGGCGCGTGTTCGTTAATGGACACCCTGTTTCGAAACAGTTGTTTCGCGACAAGGCACCAGAGAAAGCCATTTTGGCTGCAGCTCAGCTGACAGCTAGAATGACAAGATGCTTTGCAATCTGAAGTTGACACAAAGCATTAAAGGCCGCTGGTTTATACCAGCGGCCTTTTTATTACAAGGTTCACTTAAAAACGAAAAAAACCGAGATTGATATGTCTCGATTTTTTTCTCGTGAAAAGTGCAGCCATTAGTTAGATTATAAAGCCAAAATGCTTTATTCAAATTCGAAGCGATGCTTGTCTTGGGGTGGAAAGCCCAAATTTTGATTATCAGTCAAAGTGTATTTGACTACGACAAGTTACGAGTCCTTTACTCAGATTACGATGGTGTAAACCAAATGTCCTTAGGAGCTATGTGTACAAATTCCGTTTCCAGCTTTCATTACACACACCTTTGGCACGGTACACTCAAAATTGCTTTCATAATAAATACGATTACAGGTATAAGAATGTTCCGAAGAACTTTCTAATTATACCGCGTATGAGAAACTACGGATTGATATCAAGGACACTTTTTCATACTTGTCAAATAGTCGACTTGCAAACTTTTCTAAATGCCGTATACTCTTGTCCACAAACGCTACTAGCGATCTCGGATGAGTTCTGATTGGGAGATAGTTGAATGCGGAGGTATATTCACACGTCAGTGATGATTTTATTATTCCGATAGATACAGTATAAATAGTTTGATGCGCCTCGGGCGTGGATTTTGTTTTGCTTGTTTATCACCAGTATAAGTCGCAATTTATATGGAACAAAAAGAACTATCAGTTGGGCAGATGCCGCAGCGAGTGTTTGCAAAAGCACACGCGCCGCGCATTCCGCTACCAGATTTGATCGAGCCACAACGTGAATCATTCACGTGGTTTGTTGAGACGGCCCTGAAGGAAATCTTTAAAGAATTTTCACCGATTTCAGATTATTCTGAAAAGAAGTTTGAAATGTCTTTTAAGAAGTACGAGCTAGGTGAGCCCAAGTACACACCAGAATTTGCCAAAGGCAACAAGCGAACCTACGAAGCGTCACTACGAGCGACAGTAGTACTCAAGAACAAAACCTTTGAATCCGAAAAAGAGCAAGAAATCTTTATGGCTGATGTGCCAGTGATGACTGCCAACGGAACGTTTATTATCAACGGTGTGGAGCGAGTGATCGTGCCGCAGCTAGCGCGCTCATACGGTATTTTCTTTACCGCAAACGACGTGAAAGGCAAGACTATGTTTGGTGCCAAGATCATCCCAGCGCGCGGCGCGTGGGTAGAAATTGAATCTGAAGCTGACGGTATCATCGTGGTCAAGATCGATCGCAAGAAGAAGTTCCCAATCACTTCACTATTGCGCGTACTAGGAGTAGAGAAAGACGCTGACATCATCAAGCTCGCCAGTGGCGTAGAGCGCGGCGAGGAATACATGAAGGCAACCCTCGAGAAGGACCCAGCCAAAACCACTGACGAGGCGTTTGTAGAAATCTACAAGCGACTGCGTGACGGCGACCTGGCGACAGTCGACAACGCACGAGAATTCGTGAAGTCTATTTTTGCGCCAGAGCGATACGACCTCTCTGAGATTGGGCGACACCACTTTAATGAGCGAAATGGTCGACCAATCACCGCAAAGGCAACTGCCGAGCGAACGATTTCAATCGAAGATATGCGACTGATCATCGAGCATATCGTGGTATCAAATCACGATATCAATGCCAAGCCAGATGATATCGACCACCTAGGATTCCGCCGCGTGCGGTACTTTGGTGAGATGCTCCAGCAGCGAGTGCGAGTGGGAATGACCCGCATGAAGCGAAATACCCAAGACCGAATGTCGACGATCGAAGCCGAGACTTCACTACCGATGGCGATCCTCAACCCAAGGCCGCTACAAGCAGCGATCAAGGAATTCTTCACTACCAACCAGCTATCACAGTTCTCACAGCAGCAAAACATCTTGGCTGAGGTAGAGCACCTACGAACCCTATCAGCGCTTGGACCAGGTGGTCTGACCCGAGAGCGAGCGGGATTTGAAGTGCGCGATGTGCACCCAAGTCACTACGGTCGACTGTGTCCGATCCACACTCCAGAAGGACCAAACATTGGTTTGATTTTACGATTGTCAATGTACTCTCGCGTAAACCGATTTGGTATTATCGAGACGCCGTACATGAAGGTAGTGAAAGGTAAGTTGACCGACGAGGTGACCTACTTTAATGCTCACGAAGAAGAGAAATTCACCATCGCTCACTCAGCGATCGTGATTGAAGACAACGGCAAAATCAAGCCAGACTTTGTGGAAGCCAGGCAGAAAGGTGAACCTCGCCTAGTAGCGCGAGAAGAGGTCGATTACATCGACATCGCGACCAACCAGCCATTCTCGGTAGCGACCTCAATGATTCCGTTTTTGAATCACGATGATGCCAACCGTACTTTGATGGGTTCAAACATGCAGAAGCAGTCGACACCGTGTGTGATTCAAGAAGCACCGATTGTGGCGACTGGAGTAGAAGGAATGTCAGCCCGAGACGTGGGGCGAGTAATTTACGCACATGATGCGGGTGAAGTAGTCGAAGCCGACGCGCGACAGATCGTGATCAAAGAAAAGAACGGTAAGACGCGAGCCTACGAGCTTGCGCAACTGCAGCGAACCAACGACTTTTCAGCCTTCCAACACCGACCATCAGTGTCAGTGGGCGCTAAAGTAAAGCGAGGAGACCTACTAGCAGATACAACTTCAACCGACAACGGCCAAATTGCTGTAGGGCAAAACGCCATGGTAGCGTTTATGTCATGGAATGGTGCCAACTACGAAGATGCGATTATCATCTCAGAACGATTGGTAAAGAAGAGTAAGTTTTCTTCAATCCACCTCGACGAGCTTGAAGTAGCAGTCCGAGACACCAAGCTTGGACCAGAGGTAACCACGCCAGATATCCCGAACGTATCGGAATTGAAATTGCGGAACCTCGATGAGACTGGTGTGATCCGCATCGGAGCCGAAGTACGACCGGGTGACATCCTGGTTGGAAAGGTAACTCCAAAGGGAGAAACCCAACTGACGCCAGAAGAACGACTCTTGCGGTCTATCTTTGGTGAAAAAGCGAAAGACGTGAAAGATACATCACTTCGCCTTGAAGCCGGAAAGCGCGGGCGTGTGATCGGAGTCAAGATCTTTACTCGCGAAAACGGAGACAACCTAGAAAGCGGCGTGATCAAGAAGATCCTTATTACTGTGGCTCAAGTACGTAACGTTTCAGTGGGAGACAAGCTCGCTGGGCGACACGGTAACAAGGGGGTTATCTCACGAATCCTTCCCGAAGAAGATATGCCATACACAGCCGACGGAACGCCAGTCGACGTGCTACTGACACCGCTAGGTGTGCCATCACGTATGAACCTGGGGCAGATCCTCGAGCTGCACTTGGGAATGGCGGCCAACACCCTGGGCTACCAAGCGATCGTGCCACCATTTGCTGGGGCAGATGAAAACGACGTCAAGGCTGAGCTCAAAGAAGCTGGCCTGCCAACAGACGGAAAGATCCAATTGCGAGATGGTCTTACTGGAGAAGAATTTGGTGAGCGCACAGCGGTTGGGTACATGTATATCCTTAAGCTGCACCATATGGTAGAAGACAAGATCCACATGCGATCAATCGGGCCATACTCATTGATCACGCAGCAGCCGCTTGGCGGAAAGGCTCAGATCGGAGGACAGCGATTTGGGGAGATGGAAGTGTGGGCGCTCCTTGGATACGGAGCAGCCTACACCCTGCGCGAAATGCTTACGATCAAATCCGATGACATCATCGGTAGGTCGGCTGCCTTCGACGCGATTGTCCGCGGTGAGAAAATCAGTCACCCACATACGCCAGCCGCGTTTAACGTGCTACTCAACCAGCTGCGAGGACTCGCACTTGATGTGAAGCTCGAGCGAGAAGATCGACCCCGCCGCCATTACAAGGAAGCTGAATCAGCGTAATTAGTTAGCTTATGGAAGAATCAACATTCAAAAAAACTGAGTTCAAAAAGCCACCGATGATCCCTACCAACTACACCAGTGTCGGGCTGAAACTCGCTGATCCAGAAACGATCCTTGAATGGTCTTGGGGAGAAGTCACCAAGCCAGAGACGATCAACTACCGCACCCAGCGCCCAGAAAAGCATGGACTATTCGACGAACGAATCTTTGGTCCAGTTGAAGACTACGAATGTAGTTGTAAAAAGTACCGCGGAATCCGCTACAAAGGCATCATTTGTGAAAAGTGTGGAGTTGAAATCACGCGAGCCATCGTACGACGTGACCGAATGGGGCACATCGACCTGTGTGTGCCAGTGTCACACATCTGGTTCTTGCGCGGCGTGCCATCACGCATCGCGATGATCCTTGGGATCACTGCGTCTTCAGTTGAAAAGGTAATTTACTTTGCGGGGTACATCATCACCAGCGTGAGCGAAAGTGACCGAGCACGGATCATGAACGAGCTAGAGACCGAGTACAAGACCAAGCTCAAGACGCTTCAAAACGAAGAGGCACGAGATGCACTCAAGAAGCGAGCAGACGACACCGCCAAAGAAATCAAATCTGTGCAGCAGGGAACTGTGCTTGACGAGGCTACCTTCCACAAATTCTCAATCAAATACAGTACGCTGTTTGAAGCCAAGATTGGTGCTGAGGCAATTTATGAATTATTCAAAAACGTCGACCTAGCCAAGCTGGTAGACGAGATGGAAGAGCGGTACACCAAGGCTGGAGCAATGGAGCGAATCAAGCTCGACAAACGACTTACTCTGGCACGCGGCATGCTTACAGCGGGCGTTCGACCAGAATGGTTGTTCCTGACCCGTATCCCTGTGGTACCGCCAGCGATTCGACCGATGGTCGCACTTGAAGGTGGACGACATGCGTCTTCTGACCTCAACGACCTCTACCGTCGCGTGATCAACCGAAATAACCGACTAAAGAAACTGATCGACATCCAGGCGCCAGACGTGATCCTGCGTAACGAGAAGCGAATCATGCAAGAAGCGGTTGACGCTCTGATCGACAACAGTATCCGTCACGGCGGTGGGGCGTACTCAGCGATGAGTCAAGCACAACGTCGACCGCTCAAGTCTCTGTCTGACTACCTAAAAAGTAAGCAAGGATACTTCCGGCAGAACTTGCTCGGAAAGCGAGTGGACTACTCTGGGCGATCAGTGATCGTGATCGGGCCGGACCTAGCGCTAGACCAATGTGGTCTACCCAAGCACATGGCGCTGGAGCTGTTCCGACCGTTTGTGATTGCACAGCTACTCAAGCAAGAGCTTGCCTACAACATCCGTGGAGCCGGGCGATTGATCGAAGACGGAGTGCCAGAAGTATGGGCGATCCTCGACGATATCGTGCACGCCAAATACGTACTACTCAACCGCGCACCGACCCTTCACCGTCAAGGTATCCAGGCGTTTCGCCCAGTATTGATCGAAGGAAATGCGATTCAGGTTCACCCACTAGTATGTACAGCGTTCAACGCCGACTTCGATGGTGACCAGATGGCGGTGCACGTGCCACTATCAGACGAAGCCCAAATGGAAGCCCGCGAGCTGATTTCAGCCAACAAAAACATCCTCAAGCCAGGTTCAGGTGAGCCAGTGGTATCTGAAGGATTCAAGGATATTGCGCTAGGAGCATTTTGGATGACGCGAGAAATGGCCGGCGCCAAAGGCGAAGGTAAAGCGTTTTCTTCACCAAACGACGCTATCAATGCGTACGACTACGAAGTGATTGATCTGCGAGCAAAAGTAAAAGTGCTGGCAACTGATACCCCAAAGTACGCACAGTACGCTGGAGGAATCTTTGAGACCACAGTTGGGCGATTGCTCTTCAACTCAGTCTTGCCCAGCGATCACGCCTTTGTAAACAAGCAGCTGGGGCAGCGCGATCTCTTCCAAATCATCATCGATCTAATCGATGAGCAAGGAACAGACATCGTGCCCAAGATGGTCGACAAGATCAAAAAGAACGGGTTCAAGTTTGCCACCAAGTCAGGTACAACCTGGGGAATCGATGAAGTGGTCGTACCTAAAGAAAAACCTGCGATTGTAGCAGCAGCCCGAGTGGAAGAATTTGAAGTACTTGGTCACTTTAATGAAGGACTATTATCACGCGATGAGCGACGCCGCCAAGTGACTGCGATCTGGACAAAGGCCAAAGATTCAATTGAAGCCCGAGTGGAAGAGCAACTTGAAGTCGACGGATCAGCCTACACGATGTGGAAATCTGGAGCTCGAGGTTCTATCCGTCAGATCTCACAGATGACTGGTATGAAGGGACTGATCTTGAACACTCGAGGTGAGACGATCGAAGCTCCGGTTATTTCTTCATTCAAGGAAGGACTTTCACCAATGGAATACTTCAACACCACTCACGGATCACGCAAAGGTCTAGCCGATACCGCGCTACAGACCGCCAAGGCTGGATACCTGACACGTCGACTCTTTGTGGTTGCGCAAGACGCCATCATTACAGTTGCTGATTGTAAGACCAAAAACGGAATTGTAATTGGTCGGATCTCAGCTTCTGGAATCGAGATTGCATTCTCAAAAGCCATCAAAGGCCGAATCCTAGCCTCAGACGCAGTTGATGCAAAGGGTAACGTGATCTTCAAGAAAGGTCACCTGATGACCCGCCGCGATGCGATTGCGGTTGAAGCGACTACCTGCGCCTCAGTTGAAGTACGATCACCAATGACCTGTGCGACTCTACGTGGCGTATGTCAGCAGTGTTACGGAACTGACCTTACCAAGAACGAGCTGGTAGACATCGGAGAAGCCGTGGGAACTATCGCCGCCCAAGCGATTGGAGAGCCAGGTACTCAGCTAACCATGAACACCAAGCACAAGGCTGGTACAGCGACTGCCGAAGGAGACGTAGCGCAGGGTCTACCACGAGTAGAAGAAGTGTTCGAAAAGCGACAACCAAAGATCCCAGCGGTGATCAGTAAGTTTGAAGGTCTCGTGACTGGAATCCGCACTGAAGGACGAGAACGGATCATCGTAGTGACGCCAGACATGACAGCCGAAGGTGCACCAAAGAAAAAAGATGCTGTCGAGTACACTGTCGATTACCGTCGAGTCGAAACTGTCAGCAAGGGCGACACCGTCAAGCGTGGTCAACTCTTGACCGACGGATCAGCGCTCTTGCCAGAATTATTCAAATTTGCTGGGCAAGAAATCACCCAGGATTACATCATTTCTGAGGTAAACAAGATCTACGAGCTGCAAGGTGTGACCATCGCCCGCAAGCACATCGAGCTGATCGTAAAGCAAATGATGTCGCGCAAGAAGATCAACGAGCGCGGAGAATCTAAGTTCACACCAGGCGAAGTGGTTGAAGAATGGGTAATCGAAGAGGAAAACGACAAGCTGCGAGCCGAAGGTAAGGCAATCGCCAAGGGTGACCGATTGATCATGGGGATCACCGAGACATCGCTTACGCGAAAGTCATTCCTATCAGCTGCGTCATTCCAAAACACCACCCGAGTACTGATCAACGCCGCTGTGCGGGGAAGTGAAGACAACCTAGCTGGTCTGATGGAAAACGTTATCATCGGAAAGCTTATCCCAGCGGGATCAGGGTTTGAAGGATCGAAGAAGTACGAAATGATCAAAAATCTACAAGCGCAGCAGGACTAATTGCAAATAAGATAAATAAAAGCCACCGTTTCTGCGGTGGTTTTTGTTTTGGAGTAGGTGGCGCTCAAGGCGATAATGCCATTTTGAATCGGGTCTGGCATCATTCCTGCTGCGCCTAGTCATCGAGGTCGGTCGCTCAGAAAACCCAGACAGCTGATTTGGATACGCCGCAGCGATGTGCTTTAGCGAGGACCCGGATTCAAATCAGCTGTCTGGGTTTTCGTCACAAACTTCCTTTTACTCCCATCACTCGACTATACGCTTCAAAGATACGCTCGCGTGTAATCACGCCTGTCTCGACTGCTTCGATCACCGCTGCTACCGAACTACTGGCATACTCTGGCTCGGCAGCAAACATGAGCATGTCTACTCCAGCATTGAGGGCGAGGATCGACGATTCGGCGTAGCTCCAACGATCGCTGATTGCTTGCATCGCGAGGTCGTCGGTTACCACAACTCCGTCATAGCCGATCCGCTCGCGCAAATCACTGATAATTGCGGGCGAGACAGTCGCAGGGAATTCTGGATCAAGTGCTGGTACTAGTACGTGAGCTGTCATCAGTATCTGTACGTTACCGTCTGCGATTAGGTCAGTGAATTGCTGGGTGTGTGCGATATATTCCTCAGTCGTGAGGTCAAGGATCGGTAGGGTAATGTGTGAATCATCGCTGGTGTCGGGGTGGCCGGGGAAGTGTTTGGGGACGGCAGTCAAGCCGTTGTCTTGGTAGCCGCGCACCATGGCATCGGCTAACGGTGCAATCATAGCTGGATCACGAAACACTCGGGGATACATAAACGAATCGGGTAAAACGCTCTTGTCGAGTACTGGCGCATAGTTGGCATTGATCCCAAGTGCTCGCAAGGCTTGCGCTCGGTTAGTCGCGACGCTGTACGCATCGCTAGTGGTGGTGATATCAAACTGCGGAGTTTGTACGTGGTCCGCACCCTTGAGGCGTGATACCACACCGCCTTCTTGATCGATACTGATTAGTAGAGGAATACTGCTGCTGGCTTGCCACGCAGTTGTCCAGCTCAGCACATCAGCTTCAGTTGCAGGCGCTTGCATCACAATCACACTACTCAGCTGTAGGTCTGCCACCCGAGCACTGGTAGTTTCGGTCGGGATATTTGGCCAGTGCCCGATGGCGAACAGCTGCCCAACTTGCTCCGCCAGCGGCACGCTATCGATCGCGGCTAGCTCAGGGGTAGTCGTCTCAATCAGCGGCACATAAGAATTAACAAACTCCGACTCACTAGCAAAAAAAGACAGCCCGATAACACCAAGTCCGACAAGGACAATACTTGAGAAAAATAGTTTTGACATGTTGGATATTGTAGCAATTAATCGCACTTTCGCTCAATCTAACTATTTGGCGTATAATGCTTGCACTATGTCCGACGCGGTACAGCAAATCAAAGATAAACTTAGTATTGTCGATATCATCTCGCCGTATGTTGAGCTGCACAAGGCAGGGAAAAACTACAAAGGCAAGTCGCCCTTTTCGGCTGAGAAAACTCCTTCGTTTTACGTGTCGCCTGACCGTGGGATGTATTACTGCTTTTCCACTAGCCAAGGTGGCGATATGTTTAATTTCATCGAAGCGATGGAAGGGGTTGATTTTAAGGAAGCACTCAAGCAGCTGGCTGAAAAAGCCGGGGTAGAACTCATCAAAGAAGACCCAAAGAAGCGCACACAGCGCGATCGCTGGTACGCGGCGCTCGACGGCGCCACGGCCTTCTACCAATCAGAGCTAGACAAGCAACCAGAAGCCTACGCGTATCTCAAAAATCGTGGCGTCACGGCGCAGACTGTCGCAGCGTGGAAAATCGGCTATGCACCTGGGCCACCGATTGGTGGTTGGCGCGAGGTGAAAGACGCGCTGGTAGCCAAACAGTATACCAACGACGAGCTACTAACTGTTGGCCTGATCAAGCAAGCCGAAGGCGGCAAGGAACCGTTTGATGTGTTTCGTGACCGCATCATGTTCCCAATGAGTGACAGTAGCGGCAAAGTAGTGGCATTCTCGGGGCGGATTTTGCACCCTAACGACAAGGCACCCAAGTATGTGAACTCACCCGAAACACCTTTGTATAAAAAGTCCGATTTACTCTATGGCTACGACAAAGCTAAGACGGGCATCAGGACACTCGGTTTTTCGCTGATTGTCGAAGGGCAGTTTGATGTGGTGATGGCGCACCAGGCTGGATACCACAATACCGTGGCGGTGTCGGGTACGGCGCTGACGTTGCATCATGTGCAATTACTGCAGCGTCTATCGGATAAGGTCGTGTTGGCGCTCGATGCCGATCGCGCGGGAATTGCAGCAATGAAAAAATCAGCCGAGCTGATGCTCGGGCGTGGTATGGACGTCAAAGTAGTTGAGCTACCAGAAGGGCAAGATCCAGCTGACCTGATCCAGGCTGATTTGGATCGGTTTAAAAAACTAGTAGGGAAGTCGGTGACGGTGGTGGACTTTCTGTGTGGAGTATTGCAGCGTGAGTATGCAGACCACCGACAGTGTATGACCGAGGTCAAGCGGCAGGTGTACCCGCTGGCGAACCTTGCTCCCAGTCACACCGAGCAGTACAGCTACGCCAAGATCATCGCCACTAGGCTGGGTGTGCCAGTGGATGTTGTCTGGCGTGATATGGAGCATTTGCAGTCTGAGGTTGAATACCAGTCGAGTAACGCAGAAATTGTACCGTCGTCGCTATTACCATCACTCTCTAGTGACAGTGCTCGATCGACTTATTTATATTTAGAGGTGATCAAAGCTGTTACAAAACCAGAGATCGGCGCGATTGTGCAAGCTCAACTAGAAGCGTACATCCCCAAGCACGATCTCAAGATTACCGACACTGAAATCGCCGAGTTAGGCTTTACGCTCGAAAACCAAATCGAAAAAACCCCTGAGCTAGAGCTGCAATCAGAGATCATTAGCAAGCTCAACTGGCTGCGCAAGAAATTAATCTCGCAGCAGCTGGCAACCCTCAAGGCCGAGCAACAAGCCGCCAGCACAGCTGCCGACACAGACAAAGAAATAAAGCTGGCAGGCAAGGTTGCCGCACTTGCGCGCCTGCAAGGTGAACCCAGTCTTGACCTTGACCTATTCGAGAAAAAGAGCTAGACAATTTGCGGTTTTTCTGTATAGTACTTGTCACATGGCAACCACCAAACAAGCCACAACAAAAAAAGACATCAAGAAAAAAGTGGCCAAAAAAGCCGCTCCCACATCAACCAAACCGGTCACCAAAAAAGCTGTTACACCCAAAGCTTCGACCACCAAAACTCCCAAAGCTGTAGTTAAAGAAAAGAAGAAACCAACCGTAACCGACATCAAAAAAGCCGCTTCACGAAAAGCGGCTAGCGACGCGGTGAAGGAAACCGCAGCCAAAAAAGCTGGTATCAGAAAGCCCGAAGCACCCAAGCCAGTTTTGAACAAAGCTGAGCGGATTTTTGCTGCCAAATCAAAAGACCTGATGCAGCTAGGAAAGGAGCGCGGCTACGTGACCTACGACGAGCTGCTGCGTGCATTCCCAGAGGTAGAAAAAAACATTGAGCAGCTCGATGGCTTGTACGAAAAGTTTGGTATCGCTGGTATCGACGTGTTGCAAAGTGGCGGCATGCTGGGCGATGACCCCAGTACCGAAGTGCTGGCGCGCAAAAACGCCTTCAAGCGCAGCGACAGCGGCTACGATTCGATCCAAATGTACTTGCGTGAAATTGGGCAATATCCACTCCTCAATGCTCATGAAGAAAAAGTATTGGCCAAGCGAATCGAAGAGCAAGACGAAGAAGCTCGCAACTTGCTAGCTCGCGCCAACCTACGCCTGGTGGTATCGATCGCTAAGAAGTATGTCGGTAGGTCACCCGACCTGACGCTGCTTGACCTCATTCAAGAAGGAAACCTTGGGTTGTTTAAGGCGGTAGATAAATTCGACTACACCAAGGGATTCAAATTCTCAACCTACGCCACCTGGTGGATTCGCCAAGCGATCACTCGTGCGCTAGCTGACCAATCGCGCACTATCCGTATCCCGGTACACATGGTCGAAACTATGGCCAAGTACAAGCAGGTATCGAGGCGACTAGCTCAAGACCTCGGTCGCGATCCAATGCCAGAGGAGATCGCCACTGAAATGGGAGTAGAAGTAGAAAAAATCTACCAGATCGAAAAGATTTCCCAAGACACTATCTCGCTCGAGCTGCCAGTAGGCGACGACGACGACCGCTCACGCCTATCAGACTTTATCGCCGACGACCGTATCACTTCACCAGATCAAGAAGTATCACACAGTATCTTGACCGACCAGATCGCCGAGATTCTCGATACGTTGTCAGACAAAGAGCGCAAGATCCTAGAAATGCGCCACGGCCTACTCGACGGCACCTATCATACGCTAGAGGAAGTAGGAAAAGAATTCGGCGTAACGAGGGAGCGTATCCGCCAGATCGAAGCCAAGGCGCTAGAAAAAATCCGCCAGCACGAGAAGGCGAGGCGACTTAAATCGTACTAGTCGTACGATTTACTTTCGGAAGAATCCGAAAGGCCGCGCACTAGAAAAAATCCTAAACCGCAAGGTTCAGGAATTTTTCGTCGGCGGAAGATGGTGAAGATGAGAGTTCCGTGGTCGTAGTAATCATGGTGTGTGCTAGGTGACACCTAGCACACTATATTTAGGCAAAAGTGGGAGCAGCAAAAAGATGGATTCGTCTAGAAGTTCGTTGCTTGCTATACTACCAACATGTCACAATCTCTTACTTCACCCGCATTTACTGCGGCTTACAAGATGCTTAACAAAGAGCAGAAACTGGCGGTCGATACCATCGATGGGCCGGTGATGGTGATCGCTGGGCCGGGGACGGGGAAGACACAGATCCTTACCCTTCGGATTGCGAATATTTTGCTGCAGATTGATACGGCACCTGAGAGTATCATTGCGCTGACCTTTACCGAATCGGGCGCCAAGGCGATGCGCAAGCGATTGCTGGGCTATATCGGTGCGGCGGCGTACCGGGTGGAGATTTCTACCTTTCATGCGTTTGCGCAGCGACTGATCGCGCGCTACCCTGATGCCTATCCGCAGATTGTGGGCGGTCAGCCAGCGACCGATATCGACAAAATCCAGATCATTGAGGCGATCTTGCTTGATAGCTCGCTCAAGACTTTGCGCCCGAGTGGCAATCCGGAATACTACGTAAAACCGCTCATGGGGATGCTTAGCGACCTCAAGCGCGAGTACATCACACCCGACAAGCTCGCCAGCTTGATTGCCGAGCAAGAAAAGGCGCTACTTGAGATCGAGCAATTCCATATTAAGGGCGCGCACAAAGGAAAAGAGCGTGGCGAGTACAAAGACGCGCAAAAATCAATCGAGAAAAACAACGCACTGCTGCAGGTGTATCGGCTGTACGAAGTGTCGCTACGCGATCGGCGGTTGTATGACTTTGACGACATGATCGTCGAGACAGTCGATGCGCTGTCGCAAAATGAAGACATGTTGCGCGACCTGCAAGAGCGCTTTCAATATATTTTGGCCGATGAACATCAAGATGTAAACGGCTCGCAAAATCGTATTTTGGAACTACTGGCCAACTATCACGAGTCGCCAAATATTTTTGTGGTGGGGGACGAGAAGCAGGCGATCTTTCGGTTCCAGGGTGCTTCACTCGAGAACTTTTTGTTTTTTGAAACGCACTTCAAGGGCACGACGGTAATTTCACTAACTGAAAATTATCGTTCTGGGCAAGTGATTCTTGCTGCTAGCCATGATTTGGTCGCGGTTGCAGATGGCCCACTGAGCAAGCTGCGCGTGCCGCTAAACGCTGCGCTGGTCGGCGAATCAGCAGTGACCGTGCGGGAATTTACCCACCAAGCGGTGGAGGATACGTGGTTGGTGGATGTGGTACAAGCGCAGATCGCTGGTGGTACATCACCTGAAGAAATCGCGGTGATTGTGCGTAGCAACCGTGAAGTGGAAGACATCAGTGCGGCCTTGCGCGCGGCTGGCATTACAGCTGCAGCCTCAGCCGAGAGTGATATTTTGCATCACCCGATCACACACACGATTGAGCAGCTGCTGCGCGCAGTGTCGACCTCTGACGAAAAAGCGTTGTTTACCGTACTGCACGGATCGTACTGGGGAGCGTCGCCGACTGATATTGCCAAGGTGTGCGCGGCGCAGAACTACACCCAGAAACTCAGCCAAATTATTGTCTCACCAGATTTGCTTGCTGCTGCTGGTGTGACTGATGTTGAGTCAGTTATTAGGATTGCCGAAGTATTACAAGCTGCTCGCGCAAAAAGCGGTATCGAATCACCACATCAGATCTTGGCACAGCTGCTCGATACTAGTGGCCTCAAAGACTACGTACTGAAAACTGATCCGCATGGATCAGCACGGATTATTCGTCGACTATACGACGAGGTGGAAGAGCTGGTGAAGCGTGATAAAAAAGTATTACTGTCACAAATCACCGAAGTGCTCGCGCAACGGCGGTCGTATAATTTGTCGCTATCAGCACCATTTGTATCGACTGATACCAATGCCGTACAGGTCATGACTGCGCACAAATCAAAAGGACTTGAGTTCATGGTCGTGATTGCTCCACACCTGATCGATTCGATCTGGGGTGGCAAGTCGCGCAGAGAGCTATTCAAAATCCCGCGATCGGTGCCGGTGGCAGCCGACGCAGCTGATGATGAAAAGCGCTTGCTCTATGTGCTGATGACGCGCGCCAAGCAATCGCTGTACCTGAGCTCAAGTGAGCTCAATGCCGACGGCAAACCCTTGAGCGTTTCGCGGTTACTTTCAGAGATTGATGAAACTCTGCTAGAGCAAGTCCCGACCAGCGAGCAGACCAAAGCCTTTGCGCCGCTCGATGCGATCACGGCACCACTTCCAACCAACACCGTCGATCCAGATTTCATCGCGGAGTTATTCAAAGTTCGTGGCTTTTCAGCTACGTCGCTAAATAACTATCTGCGCAGTCCGTGGGAATACTATTTTAAGAACCTGCTGCGCGTACCACAAACCCAACCTGTGCACTTGCTGTTTGGTACGGCGGTCCACGCCGTGCTGCAGCGCGCCACCGCCGCCCACACCAAGAATCAAGCTGCACCGAGTGATCAGCAGTTGATCACGTGGCTAGAGCAATCGCTGGCATCTATGCCACTTAATACTGCCGAGTATACGCAGCTGCACGCCAAAGGGCTGGAGATTATCCTGCCGTACGTCGCAACTATCACAGATCAGCTGCCTGCCAAAACCGAAGAAGAATTCTCAATCTCGGTTGAGCTCCAGACGGGCAATGACCTGATTCCAACTATTCCGCTCAAAGGGAATCTCGACCGACTTGATTTCGATAGCAAAGGTAACTTGCAACAGGTAGTCGACTACAAAACTGGCAAGGCTAAATCTCGCAATGTGATTGAAGGGAATACGCAGTCGTCGGATGGATCGTATAAACGGCAGCTGGTTTTCTACGCGTTGCTACTTGAGCTGTATGACGACGAGCGCTACCAGTGCCGCACTGGGGTATTGTCGTTTGTTGAATCAGCGGCGCTGGGATCGCTGAAAGAAGAAGTGTTTGTGGTGACCAAAGAGGAGGTAGCAGCGCTCAAGGTAGAAATTATCGAAGCAGCTGTCGCCCTCACAAACGGCAGCTGGCTCACACAATCATGTGAGCCAGCGCAGTGCGACTATTGCCACTTGTTGGCCTAGCTGCTAACTAGTTGGGGCTTCGATCGGCTCGACTGGATTCTCAAAGTTACCATCGAGCTGTGCAAATAGATTTTCAATCACGCCTTTGATCACATCGTATGATTCGGCTCCGCTGATGACGGCTTGCTGATTACCAACCTTGATCACGGTGTACGGAGTACCTTGCGCTGCTCCAGCGGCTAGGCCGTCGGCCATGTCGGCGCGCAGGTCATCCATCATGCGGTCGCTGGCGACACAGTCATTAAAGAGCGCCTTGTCGACGCCAGCGGCCACGGCAAATTCTGGCAGCTTGGTGACGTTGGTGAATTCGCTGTCTTGGCGACTATTGAAGATAATGTCAGAGAAGGTCCAAAACGCAGTATTGCCACCGATGTCACCCACACAAAGTGCCGCTTCACTGAGTGACGTGGCATTAGGGTGTAGGTCGACCAGTGGGAATTGTCGGTATACCCATGCTAGCCTTCCAGTTACGCCGTACTCATCAAGCACCTGGTGCATCGTGGTGTGGAATTGTTTACAAAACGGGCAGTCGTAATCAGAATACTCAATCATCACAATCGGCGCATTGGGGTTGCCCAGCACGTAGTCAGATTCCGAAATCGGGCGGATGGTGGTGGCGCTCGCAGGTGCTTGACCTTGGGCGAGTGGCTCAGGTGCGGGGGTTGATCTGCCACTGGTAAAGAAGATCGCCACAGCGATCAAGGCAAATCCGATAACGATTGCCAGTGGGACGGCAGCTGAACTTGTTTGTGATGATTCTGGTTGCATAAAATGTCTACATTACCTGGTTATAAAAATAGTATATCACGCATTTTTGCGTGCTATACTCGCTTGCATGGAACTACTCGACGCAATCATCTTAGGTCTGGTGCAAGGAGTCACCGAGTTTTTGCCGATCTCCTCGACTGGGCACCTGGTGCTGGTGCGTGAGCTACTGTTGATCGAGGGTGTCAACGCATTGGCGTTTGACGCCATTTTGCACTTTGCGACGACCGCGGCGGTGATGATCTATTTCCGCAATGACTTGCTGCGGTTGGTACAGGTCGCAATGCGGCGCCTAGGGCGCCTGCCAGTAGACGAACGTGACATGACGCTGCTATATGCGCTCATGATCGGTACGGTACCGGCGGTAGTGGCGGGAGTGCTGCTCGAGCCATACATCGTCAGCAATCTGCACAATGCCACCTTTGTGGCTGCGACGCTATTTTGTGCTTCACTTTTCTTTTTGTACGCCGAGTGGCGCTACTCGGTCTCACCACCACGCGGCAAGCTCACCCTCAAGCGCGGATTGCAGGTAGGGTTATTCCAGATGCTCGCGCTCTTGCCGGGCATGTCGCGCTCGGGCGCGACGATCGCGGGCGGGATGCTGGTTGGTATGACTCGCATCGAGGCTACCAAGTTCTCATTTCTACTTGCCATCCCAATCACCCTAGGGGTCGGGATCAAGAAAACCCTCGACCTGATGCAAACCGAAGGGGAAGTAGAGTGGGCACTGATCGCTATCGGGGCGACGGTGTCGTTTGTAACGGCACTAGTGGTAATCCACTTTTTCCTAGCGTTTATCCGCAAGTACACCCTCTGGCCTTTTATTTGGTACGGCATTATCCTAGCTGGGTTTGTCGGCTACGTAGCCCTGATTACCCAAGGCTAAGGTTGATTATTTCCAGAAAGTATGTATAATATTACCACTACCCAGCATAGGGTAGGGAAAAAAATGAGGACGAGCAAATGCACCCTGTATATTTAATCTATGTCGCTCTTGGATGGATCATTGCTACCATTGGACATCTTGCGCTGACTTTCCTTTCATAAACAAAACCGCCGCGCATTCCTCTGGATTGCGCGGCGTTCTTATTTTATATTTTGGTTTCTGTCTAAAAAAGGAAACTATGTGTCATCGCACTCTCATCGGGCTGCTCCCAATGAGCGATGTCTAGCGGGATTTCTTTTTTGCGGTGGCCGTCTTTGAATTTGACGTGGCCGTGCTTGCGGGCGTATTCGAAAATATCTTTGGTGACCTTTACGTCTTGCTCGCAGTATTTCATGATTTCTTTCACCTTGCCCTCGCGCCACCAGCGCACAGCTTGTAGCCCGTCGGCCGACTTTTTGGCCCCGAGGGTGGCTTGGGCAATACTATCGAGGCGTAACCTTCGCCCGAGTGAAGCTTTGATATCCTCGAGCAGATCGATACTTTTGATCGTAGTCAGATCACCCGGGTAGTATTTATTAAGCAGGGGAATGTCGAAGTGGTTGGAGTTGTAGCCCACCAGTGCGTCAGCTTTTTCGATAATTGGCCACAGCTCATCGAGGTTATCGATCGACACGGTAGTGTATTTTTCGGTGCCGTAATCATAGACCGTACCGACCGAAATATCCAAAGCCGTCGGATCGCTCGATCCAACTTCCTGAAAAATATTTTGCGTTTCGAGGTCAAAGACAACGTAGCGCATACTAGTTGTTGGGTCTTAGATCAGTACACCATTCAATTCCTCTGCATTCGTAGACTGACGGACTGATTCTGATTGTTTTTGGACTACCAATACATGTGCAATCTTCGATCGCGAGCGGCGCCAAGGTCTCGGGATGATTTACCTGTATTTCATATGAATGCACAAATGGAAGTGATGGTGAATTAAACACACCAATAATGAGGAGTAGTGCGATACTAATTACTAGAAATGCAATTATTACGGGTTTCATATTACGATTGACTTAAACTAGCAATTATCTCTGACAGTGTACCACTGAAATCTTTGCCAGATTCTAGGTGCTTCATGGTGTAGGTGCTTGACGATACTTCGTCCTCGCCGAGGGTAATGATGTAGGAGACGTTTGCGTTGGCGGCTGTAGTTATTTTCTTGCCGATTTTGCGCTCGGTGGTGTCGACGCTGCACGACAAGCCCGTCTCGCGGATTTGCTGTGCCAGCTGCATGGCAGGTAGATGTTCAGCTGTAGACACAGGCAGGACGGCAACTACTGGGGCGGTGTGGGTGACGTTATCGGGCAGCAAGTCGTGCGTCTCGAGGAAATCACGCATTGTTACATCACCAAACCCAAACCCAATCCCACTGATCGGCTCGCCACCAAACAGACTGGTGAGATTGTCGTAGCGGCCGCCGCCAAGTAGCGAGCGGTTGTTGTCGGGGTGGGTGTCTTTGATTTCAAAGATTGTACCAGTGTAGTAATCAAAGCCACGCGCCAGTGATCGATCGATGCGGACATTGGTGATTCCGAGGTCGCGCAGGGTTGCGACCACTTGATTATCGCCAGCATCGGGCGACTCGATCATGGTTTTGATTTCTTGTGCCAGGGATTCGTCCTTGGTGATGTTGGTCAGGGCAACCAAATATTCATCAGCGCTGATCTTGTCTTTGCGATCGTTGAGCCTAGTAATTTCGGTCACCGTGTCGGCACTACTGATCCCCAGCGCGCTGTAGGCGTGGTTCATAGTGGCGCGGTTGTTGATCAGAATCTCGAACATATCCGGCGTCGCGCCAAAGTCTAGGAAGATTTGGTGAGCCAGCTGGATGATCTCGACGTCGCTCATCAGGCTGCTAGCGCCAAACATATCTACGTTGAGCTGCCAGTGCTCGCGCAAGCGACCGCGCTGCGCGCGCTCGTAGCGAAACAGGTTGGGGATCGAGTACCAGCGCGCTGGCCAGGCCAGCTCGCGCGCTTTACCAGCGATCATGCGGGCAACGGTCGGGGTCATCTCTGGGCGCAAGGTCACCTCGCGGTCACCGCGGTCGGTAAAAGTGTAGGTTTGGTCATTGACCATCTCGGAATTCTCAGCCCCTTTGGCTTTGTACAGGGCAGACGGCTCAAGGACTGATGCATCGTACCGCTCGTAGCCAAACCGCTGCGCCGTCTCGCTCCAAGTATCAAATATGTATTGCTGCACCGCCATAGAAGCGGGGTAAAAATCACGGACGCCTTTGTACGGCTGGGTCGATAGTGGTTCATTCATATTGGGTTGATTGTACGGGAAGATTACAGGGTGGGCAACTTACACTAGTGCTGTTCGTCTGCATCTACGTGCAGAGTCTGCAGCCTGGCATCCATGGCTTTTTGAATAATTGCCTGCAGCCCGCGTGGGTCGGGCAGGCCGGTGGAATTAAAGTTACTTTCGTGGGCGCCGGCGGTCTGGGCTTTGAGGCTGCCGAAATTGAGTAGGGTGGCAATAATCCCTGTGACCTTAAATTCGATATCTTGCATCCGTTCTAGCCTGAATACACTGACGTTGCGACTAAAGAAATGCACTTGATCAACCAAAATAATCCGCCTGTCGGTCACCACCCACAAATCCAGATAGTAGTGCGTCCAGATCGCAAACCCACCCAAGAGCGATAACAGCAACCACGCACACACAAAGAACACCACAATATTGGCGTACGCAAAAATATTAAATCCAATCACATCAAACGCGCTAGGGAACAGCGCTAGCCCAGTCAGCACCGCAAACGGCAGCAAGATCAACATAAAGGTGCCAAACAATTCCGCCATAATCACAAACCAGTGTTTGCGCACGGTCGCAAGCACGACTTCGCTTGGCTCCAGTTTTATTTTTTCAAATAACATATATTAAATAGTCAGCGCGAGTATGCTCATAATAGCAACCAGCGGCAGGGTCGTGCCCAAATACGCTACACCGGTGATCCAGTTGACCCGCGCATCAGTGCCGTATTGCTGCCAGTGATAGTACAAAATCGCGGTAAAGACAATGTAGATCGCCATGATCCCATAAAAGACAAACAGCACGCCGTCATCAAGTGAAGGTAGGGTATTGATCGGCGGGGTAAATTGTACTGTGCTGGGTGGCATGGGTTTATTGTACTACAAGGATCGAGTAGCGTTCGACCTGATACTGGTCTAGGTGGGTGGTAGCGACAAAATTATGCTGGTCGGCAATCGCTTTGATCGCGGCTGACTGCTCGGGCTCGTGTTCGATCCACAGTTGACCAGTGGGTGTCAGATACTGACTCGCGCTGGCAATAATTTGTTCAATGACATCCAGTCCACCCACGCCGCCATAGAGCGCCAGGTGCGGTTCGTGCGTTTTGACGGATTCTGTCGCGCGGTCCAGTGCTGGGTCGATGTATGGTGGATTGGATAAAATAAAATCATACCGACCCAGTTCGAGGTCTTGCCTCGAACTATCTTGGTTCAGACTAAATAAATTCGCGTGATAGACATTGAATCGGTCAGGACTGATTTCATTTTTGATACAGTTTTTCTCGATGGTGGGGAGCAAGCGAGCGTCGATTTCTGCAAAATCGACGCTCGCTTGCGGGAAAGCTTTTGCCACCGCCACCCCGATACAACCACTCCCAGCACAGAGATCAAGGACGCAGATTGGTTCACTTGGCAGTCCGGCGAGGGTCGACTGCAGCTTGGAGTTTTCTTTCATCGCCTTGATTGCCAGGTCAGCCCAATATTCCGTCTCCACCCGTGGCATCAGCGGGTGATGGTCGAGGTAGATGGTGCAATCCAGAAACGGCACATGTCCGATCAGGTACCCAAGGGGAGTCCCGAGCGCCAGCGCTTTACAGTCGGTAAAAAACTCGTCGGTTTTCACGCCGTCGTATTTTTCTTCAAGTAAAAATTGCTCGTTTGTTTTCATTGTTATTTTTTATATTGATCGTGATTGCCAATGAGGAATAATCGGACAGTTTCTTCATCGATGTATTCAAATATAACCCGATGTGAATACGTCACTGAAAAACTGTACTGTCCTGACAGATTGCCTTTTAATTTGTGGACGCGCAAGCGCTCGTGGTTGGATGGGTCTCTAAATAGCTCAATTTCTTCTAAAGCATCGGTGATGACGTCAACGGACAGTTTCTTTAGTTGTCGTATAAACGTCGGCTGGTACCCGACGGTGAGTTTAGTCAATTTGCTGCATTAATTCTTTCAAGTCACCGTACATGGTAGGTTCTTTTGAAATACGCAGAATGTCCGCGACCAGCTTGTCTTCACGATATTTTTTCAGCGCCTGACGGATGACCCCAGCCTTACTCAAGCCACTTTCAGCCGCGTGTTCGACGACAAATTGTTCCAGTTCAGGAGTAAGGGGGACAGAGAGGGTAGACATAAATAATAGTATGAATATTTAGTACTTTTTTATCATACTTGTTTTGAGGATGTTTGCAACAAAGACAGGCCACACTTGACTTTTTGCTAAAAGTCTTTATTATCCAAGATGGAAACTGAAACGTCAATGGCAGGAGAATTACAATGCCGACACTACATGAACAAATGCGCGTTTACCAAGTTGCAGCTCAGAAATCTGTGTTGAGAGAGTTAGACGAAAATTTTGGCAAAGGTCTTGACTCAGCTGTTGAGTTGTATGAAAGTCTCAATCGAGTCGGAATAAATGTCGATATCTTCTGGGTTCTTAGAAAAACAGAATCATCTGATCGTTATCCTTCGTACATGAGTATGGTTGGCGACTTTGCTTCTATCGAAAACCATTCAGGTGATCCCTTGGGATCCTTGTCTACGGACGATCATCTAGTTGCCATTGAGGCTATGCGGCAAGAGCTTGTCCGTCAAATCGATTTCTACGAAGAGAACATCACTTGGAATGAGGTTGAAGGTTTCTTTGTAAGATATCACGAAGAGACAAGTTCCTGGTGGCTTCAAGAAGTCAGCGAAGCGGGCAGTCTTTCATGGGTGATTGAGCTCGGAGCAGAGTAATTAATTTTAGTCGCGCGGTGTTCACCACCGCGCGGCTTTTCTTTATCTATTTTCTCTCGGGTGTATACTGCCTACATATGTCCACCCCAATGCTCGCCATCAAAAACCTCACCAAAACCTATGGCAAAGGCAAAGACGCTAAAACTGCTGTGCACGATCTGTCGTTGACCGTGCAGCGTGGGGCGTTTTATGGATTGCTGGGGCCTAACGGCGCGGGGAAGTCTACTGTCATTCACTGCATTACTGGTATTGCTCAGCCGACCAAGGGCACTATCACAGTCGATGGGATTGATGTGGTGGCGGATTATCGCGCCGCGCGCAGCAAGGTCGGCCTGTCACCTCAGGAGTTCAACGTCGATATTTTCTCGACGCCAGTGCAGCTGATGGATTATATGGGTGGGTATTATCAGATCCCCAAGGCCGTCCGGCAAGAACGGATCGAGCAGCTGATCGAACGGTTTGACTTGCAAGAGCACCGCGATGTGAAATTTCAGAAATTGTCTGGTGGCTTGAAAAGGCGCGCGATGCTGGCGCGAGCGCTGGTGCACACGCCCGAACTATTAATTCTTGATGAGCCAACCGCTGGCGTGGACGTCGAGCAACGCAAAGACCTGTGGGCATACCTCAAAGAAATGAACGAGCGCGGCAAGACTATTATATTGACTTCACATTACCTAGAAGAAATTGAATATCTCTGCAAAGACATCGCGATTATCAATCACGGCAAGATTGTAGCTCAGGGGACCAAAGAATCATTTATGAAAAGTGGTAAGTCAGTCGAGCAAGCGTACTTGGACGTTATTCGTAACGACGACAAAAAATAGTATGAACACCATCGGACTCTACACTATGTTCAGGCGTGAGGTCGCTCGCACTATGCGGGTGGCGATTCAGACGCTGGTCGCGCCGGTCGTGTCGGCGGCGCTGTACATATTTATATTTGGGACGGTGATTGGGTCGAGCATCGATGACTTTGCGGGCGTGCCGTACATCACGTTCGTGTTCCCTGGGATCCTGATGCTGTCGATCATCAACGCGTCGTTCTCGAGTGCGTCGTCGTCGCTGTATTTTATGCGCTTTACCCGCGGGATTGAGGAGGTGTTGATCGCGCCGTTTTCGTACCTCGAGATGCTGCTGGGGTTTGTGGGTGGTGCGATCGTGCGGGCGCTGATGGTCGCGGCGCTGATCCTGGCGGTTGGGCTGGCGTTTGGCGCGGTGCAGCTGCAACACCCGCTGGCGTTTGTGGGCTACGTGGCGATGATCTCGGCAATCTTTGCGATGCTGGGCATTATCGTCGCGCTGTGGGCCGAAGGCTTCGAGCAGCTGCAGGCGCTCAATACCTTTGTCATCACACCACT